>JACCDP010652696.1_pt1 | contig 219495 bp, 180 predicted proteins | sample 7445841 | NCBI WGS metagenome assembly JACCDP01 (sample SAMN15323441, study PRJNA562643) | freshwater metagenome | isolation source: river surface water | place: USA:Blue River Watershed | collected 2017-08-17
AGGCCCGTCCCATGCCGGATTTCAGGAATTTTTCCCGTACCCGGGCGGCCTGATAGTCGGGAAACTCCTCCCGGTGGATGAGCTCGAAGCTGCCCAGTTGCTGCCCACCCTTGGAGGCGCCTCTAGCATGCGTTCGCAGCCGGGGACCCAGTTCGGACGTGATCCCGACATAGCGCGTACCCTGTTCGAGGCTACGAAGCACGTAGACGTACACCATGGGGTTTCCAAAAATGGTCGGGGCGACAGGATTCGAACCTGCGACCTCCTGGTCCCAAACCAGGCGCTCTACCAGGCTAAGCTACACCCCGACGTACACGCGGAGGGTTGTCCCGGGCGCGCAGGAGTCAACGGCGGTCTCCGGCGGCGGCTCGAACGGGTTTTCCCTCGCACCTAGGGTAAGAAACGGGGCGATGGGTCCGGAACTTCCCAAGTGGGATAGTCCGCGGGAACACCCGCGGCTACCCCAGGCCGCAGGCCGCGAATACGCCGGATCGTCACCCTCGTGCCGCACTCCGCATGAAGTCCTAACCATATTCCCATTGCGGAATATGATTTCATCCGGATGTTGTTTGCATGCAGCTGCTCCGGATCCACGAGTGCCTGTGCGACCGCACGCGGCTCCGGATCATCCATTTGCTGACGGCGGGGCCGCTCTGCGTGGGTCACTTCCAGGCGGTGCTGCGGGAGCCGCAGGTGAAGGTCTCGAAGCACCTCGCCTATCTTCGGACGCGCGGTCTGGTCGTCGCGGAGCGCCGGGGCAACTGGATGGTGTACTCGCTGCCGGCAAAACCCGGCCGGGGGCTCTCGGCCCACCTCGCCTGCCTGCAGGACTGCGCGCGGGAAGAGCCCGCGCTCGGGCGCGACTTGGAGCGCCGGCGGCGGCTCGAGCCGGAGGTAGCCGGCGTGGAGGCGTGCGGCTGCGACGCGCCAAGCCGGGGCTGAATTCACTTTTCCATGAGCCACCGCAAACCGCTCGTCCTCATCCTCTGCACCGGCAACTCCTGCCGCAGCCATCTCGCCGAAGGCATCCTGCGCCAGACCGCGGGGGACCTCGTCGAGGTGGCTAGCGCGGGGTCGAAACCTGCCGGCTACGTGCACCCGCTCGCGATCCGCGCGCTGGGCGAGATCGGCATCGACATCTCCGCGCACACCTCGAAGCACCTCAACGAATTCACCGCGCGGCCGGTCGAGACGGTCATCACGGTCTGCGGCAACGCCGACCAGGTCTGCCCCGTGTTTCCCGGGCAACTGAACCGGCACCATTGGCCCTTCGACGACCCCGCCCACGCCGCCGGAAGTGACGAGGAGAAGATGGCGGTGTTCCGACGCGTGCGCGACGAGATCCGCCGCGTCTTCACCGCCTACGCCGACGGCCGCCGCGACCAGTACCCCGCCACTCCGAAGCCCTGAATCCAACGTCATCACCATGAACTGCACCGACCCTGCCTGCGGCTGCGCGCCGTCTTCCCCGGCGACCGGAGGGGTGAGCGTCTCCGCGCTGAAGTCCGCCCTGTCCACTGCGCCCGACCTCCCGCTCACGGTGATCTGGACCGACGGCGAGCCGATCGAGGCTCATTTCCATGTGACCGAGGTCGGCCGCGTGCAGCGTGACTTCGTGGACTGCGGCGGCACGGTGCGTCGCACGGTGACCTGCCTGCTGCAGACATGGGTTGGTCCCGACACGGACCACCGGATCACGGCGGGAAAACTCCTGAAGGCGTTCGCGCACGCCGGACCGGTGCTCGGCGACGAGGACCTCCCGGTGGAGCTCGAGTACGAGACCTGCAACGTCGTGCAACTTACGCTGGCGGAGATTCGCCGCGAGCCGGCGCGCTTTGTCCTCCAGCTCGGTTCGAAGCACACCGACTGCCTCGCGAAGGAACTCTGCCTGCCGGGCGGTGCGGGCGAAGGGCAATGCTGCTGACCAAGCCATGAAGAAAAGCCTCACCGCCGGACTCTCGTTTCTCGACCGGTACCTCACGGTCTGGATCTTCGCCGCGATGGCGCTGGGCGTGGCGCTCGGCCATCTGGTCGACGACCCCGCGAAGTTTTTCGCGCCGGTGACGCTCGGCACCACGAACCTCCCCATCGCCATCGGCCTCGTGCTGATGATGTACCCTCCCCTCGCGAAGGTGCGTTACGGCCAGCTGCCGAAGGTTTTCGCGGAGCCGCGACTGCTGGTGCTCTCGCTGGTGCAGAACTGGATCGTGGGTCCCGTGCTGATGTTCCTGCTCGCGGTGACGCTGCTGCGCGACCACCCCGATTACATGGCCGGCCTGATCCTCGTCGGCATCGCGCGCTGCATCGCGATGGTGATCGTGTGGAACGACCTGGCCGGGGGCGACCGCGAGTATGCGGCCGGGCTGGTGGCGCTGAACAGCGTGGCGCAGATCCTGACCTACAGCGGGCTGGCCTGGATCTTCCTCGCGGTGCTGCCGCCGTGGTTCGGGCTCGAGAGCCGCGTGGTCGAGATATCGATGGGCGACATTTTCCGCAGCGTCATGACCTACCTCGGAATACCATTCGCCGCGGGCGTGCTGAGCCGCGTCATCCTGATCCCGTGGAAGGGAAGCGAGTGGTTCGAGGGCAAATTTCTACCGCGGGTGTCGCCTCTCACGCTCGGAGCGCTGCTCTTCACGATCACGGTGATGTTCATGTTCAAGGGCCGCACGATCGTGAGTCTGCCCCTTGATGTCCTGCGCATCGCGCTCCCGCTCGTCATCTACTTCACGGTGATGTTCCTCGTGAGCTTTTTCCTCGCTCGGCGCCTCGGCGCCGAGCACGGGCGCACGACGGCGATCGCCTTCACCTCGGCCGGCAACAACTTCGAACTCGCGATCGCCGTGGCCATCGGGGTTTTCGGCCTGGAATCCGGCGTGGCCTTCGCGGCCGTCGTCGGCCCGCTCATCGAGGTTCCCGCGCTCATCCTCCTCGTGGGGGTGGCGCTGCGCCTGCGCCGCCCCGGGGGGAAATAGGCGGGGCATGCCCGGGGCGAAACCCGCAACCGTGTCATGGACACGGCGCTTCCGGCGCTTTTGCATCGCGGCGATGTTACCCCGGTTCCTCACCCCGCTTCTCCTCGCCGGCGCGTTCGCCGCCTCGCTCGCGGCGCAGCCCCTGATCCTGAGCCACCCGGCCGGCGTTTCCGCCTACCCGGGAGACACGGTGACCTTGCAGGCCAGCGCGAGCAGCACCCTTACGCTCACCTACAAGTGGCGGAAGGACGGAGCCGTGATTCCCGGCGCGGTCCAACCTTCACTCACCGTCACGGCCGCCCTGACTCCACCCGCGACGTTCAGCGCCGCGCTGTACACGTTGGAGATCAGCGATGGAACCGCGACCGTGACCACTCTGCCCGCGGCGGTTTTCGTGACACGGCGGCCCCAAACAGTCCGGTTCAGCCTGGCCGCCACCGCACCCGCGGCATCAAGCCTCACCTTGGAGGCGACCGCGGAATCCGGCCTGCCGGTCAGCTTCGCCATCGTGTCCGGCGCAGGTTCCCTCGCCGGCCGGCTGCTCACCGGCAACGGCGGCCCGGTGGTCGTGCGCGCGACGCAGGCAGGCGACGGCAATTGGGCGCCGGCGGAACCAATCGAACGCACCATCACGTTCCTCTCCGGAGCACTCAGTCCCTTCCTCACCACCACGCCAACCAGCCAGACGGTGAACGCCGGAACGAATGTCACCCTGCGCGCCGCCGCGGTCGGCAGCCCGACGCCTTCCCTGCAATGGTCCCGCGACGGCTCGGCCATCGCCGGAGCCACGGGAACCACGCTCTCCCTGTCCGCGGTCTCGCTCGCGGACGCCGGCCGCTACACGGTCGCCGCCACCAATCTCGCGGGAGTCTCCTCCGCCGCCGCGGACCTCGTCGTGCGCGCCGCCCCCGCCTTCGTGACCGCGCCCGCTTCCCAGTCGGTCGCCGGTGGCTCGTCGGTGACCCTGAGCGCGACAGTCACCGGTGTGCCTGCGCCCACGTTCCAATGGCGGAAGGACGGCCGCGCGATCGCGGGCGCCACGCGCGCGGAGCTCACACTCGCCGGCGTGACGGCCGCCGGGGCGGGCAGCTACGATGTCGAGGCGACCAACGCCCTCGGCGTCTCCACAAGTGCGCCCGCGGTGCTGACGGTGGTGCTGCGCGATTACTCGGGCACCTACCGAGGCACAATCGGTTCCGGATCGGGTGAAATCGCCGTCTTCGTGCGCCGCCAGGGTGCGGCGACGTTTCTCGCGCACCTGCCCGGCGCCGCCTCCGCGCTCACCGCCCCGGCGGTCGCGGTGGACCTCAACGGCAACTTCTCCGCCACCGTGCCGCTCATCGCCGCCACCAGTCGGAACATCACGCTGCGCGGGGCGGTCGACGAGGTCGCGGGCACCGCCTCGGGATCGATCCCGGAACTGAACCTCACCTTCACCGCCGCACGCGTCGAACCGGCCACGCCGGCGCCGGCGAGCGCCGGCCTTTATTCCGCCGGGGTGATCGGCAGCGGCACCTCCCTGCAGGTGCTCGTCGGTCCGGACGGCCGCGCCTTCACGCTGCTCCTCAACGGTCCCGCGGCCGATTCCGGCACCGGTTCCCTGGGTACCGAGGGCAAGCTGGCGTTCACCACCGCGGGTGGAGCCGCGATTGAACTCGGCTTCAACGCGACGGGCGTCCGCGGCACCTACCGCCCGGCCAACGGGACATCCGCCCTGGTGGCGGGCGTGACCGACGTGCTCACCGGCCGGCAGCAACTGATCAACCTGTCGGTCCGAGGGGCGACGGCTCCGGAAGCCCCGATGATCACCGGCTTCGCGATCGGGGGCACGGCCGCCAAGCAGGTACTACTCCGCGTGGCGGGCCCGAGCCTTGCCCGCACTCCGTTCAACCTCGCCGGCGCCCTCGCGGATCCGTCGCTGCAGCTGTACCGCGTGGGCACCGTGATCGGCCAGAACAACGACTGGGGCTCTCCGGCCTCGGGCGCCGCCGCCCTCACGACCGCGGCGGGGCGCGTCGGGGCGTTCCCGTTCGCGGCCGGCGGCGCCGACGCCGCCCTCCTGAGCAGCCTGCAGCCCGGCGTCTACTCGGTGCATTCCGCCGGCGGCACCGGGATCGTGCTCGCCGAGATCTACGGCGTGCCCGCGGCTGATGAGACGCCGGGCTCGCGCCGCTTGGTGAACGTCTCGACGCTCGGCGCCGTCGCGCCCGCGCTGCCCCTGATCGCCGGTTTTGTCATCGATGGTCCCGGGCCGCAGCGCGTTCTCCTCCGCGCGGCGGGTCCGGCCCTAGCAGCCGCGCCTTTCAACCTCACCTCGGCTCTGCCCAATCCCCAGCTGCTGCTCTTCCGCGACGGGACGCAGCTGAGGGCGAACGACGACTGGTTCCGCGATCCCGAGTCGCCGGCGATCCGCGAGGCTGCCACCCGCGCCCGCGCCTTCAGCTTCGGCGCGCAAAGCCTCGATGCCGCCCTGCTGCTCTTCCTCGAACCCGGCGCCTACACCGCCGTGGTCGGCCCGCCGGCATCCGCCCCGGCCGCCCAGCAGACCGGGCTCGCTCTGGTCGAAATCTACGACGCCTCGCCCTGAGCCGCCTCAGAAGTCGATCGACTTCAGGTTGCCGATCTTCACCTCGAAACGCTCCGCGTAGGGCTTCACCCGCCGGAGATCGGTCCGCTTCAATTCCATGGAGCCCCCGCCCCCGATGAACAGAATGGACCAGTCGGCGTCGCCGGTGATGCTGACGAGCGTCGGCGGGTGCTTAGGGTCGATCTGCGCGAAGTCGAGGGAAGCGTCGCCGGACTTCACCTTCACGACGAGTTTGGCGCGGAACGACTCCCGCAGCAGGACCGAGAGGTTTTCCAACAGGGTGCCTTCCTTCCGCACACGCGCCTGAACCTGGAATTTCTCCGGCGGGAACCGCTCGTTGCCGAACTTCAACAGGGGGATCTCAAAGACCCAGTGGGTCTCCGTCTCCGAGGCGATGAAAGACCGGCCCACATCCAGCACCTCGCCGAGGCTGGGCTGGGTTCGCCGGGAGGAGGTCACCGGCCGCTCGGGATCGGATTCCTCGCCGCGCCGCCGGTACTTGGCCTCGTCGCGTGACGACGGCGGCTTGCCGTTGATCTGCACCGGGGCCCACTGCTCGGAAAACGTTTTCGAAGGATCGAAGCGGATGACCTGCTCCGATTTCACCCGGCCTTTACCGTCACGCACCACCCGGTGCTCCGTGTAGGCCCAGCGGCTGAGACTCTCGGCGACCTTGTGGAGCGAGTCATTGATGATCGCCACCTCACCCCACGTCGCACGCCTGGCCCCGGGCGGCAAAGGAGGCGCGGCGGGATCCTCGACCTCCGCCGGCGCGGGCTCCGCCTCGGCCGCGGCCAGCCCGACCGGGGCGACCGCGAGGACGAAGAGGAGCAGGGCGTGGACCGTTTTCACCGCGCCGACTGTCCCAGGCCCGGGTTATTTCGCAAGTTTCGCCGCAACCGCCGGAAACCTTCCTTACGCGCCGCTAGGCGACCGCGAATTTGCCCGCAAGCTCAGGCAACCCGCGGTTTCGCCGCTCCTCCTGCTGCGGGACGCCGATTTCCTCGTGCTGCGGTTGGCGGAATGATCGCCACCGCCTTTTTTCGCCCCCGGAAATAAAGAGCCCGCCGTGTACCCCTACACGGCGGGCATTGCTTTCTATGTTACCCCAAATCTTCCGCTAAGCGGAAGAAGGGAGAAAAAACCAACGGGTCTCCCTCTCCGCAACTCGAATGGTGCCTCCTGGGGTGGGCAGTAGCGTGACACTTAGGCCGCATAAGTGACTCGGCCGCTCACACCTCATCCGCACCCACCGTCAGCTCCCGCGCCCGGTCACAACGTTTGGCCGAACGCTCCACCCCGATCGCAGGAACCCCGAGCCGGTTCGCGACCGCCAACACGGTGCCAACGCCGCAAAAGGGATCGAGGATCACCCGCGCGGCCGCCTGATCGCGCGCAAACCTCACCGCATACGCGGCGGCCTTCACACCCATCGCCCGCACCCACGGCTGCCGGCCGGGGTCGACAATGATGTCGGGGATCGCCAGCGGCCCGGTGCAGCGCAAATCGCGCGAGACGGCGATCAAATGCGTGAAGCCCGGTCGGCCGGTGGTCACCATCCCGGGAGGCCGCCGGCTCACGATCTTGTGAAACAGCACGCCGGCGCCCGCGTCCTCCGCCGCCCGCACCACGAGGGCCCCTTTATCGACCCAGCGACCGCCATGACGAATGTCCGACTGGAAGAAGACCGCCGCTTGGTTGGCCGGCACCGCCTCGACCACCGCCCCCACCGCGCCAAGGAACCATGACCGCCATGCTTCCAACCCGAGGTTGACCTCGGAGACGTCGGGCAAGGACGTGACCGCGCAGGCTCCGGCGACGCATCCGCGTTCGCGCAGCCAAGCCAACGCCTCGGCGCAATGCACCTCGCGGGACGGCAGGGATGCCGGCATACCTGATCCGCTCATCGCGCGGCCCGCACGTCGTGGCAGTAAAGCGTATCGTGATACCGCAGATACAGCCGGCCGTCCAAAATCACCGGGTGCGCCCAAGCGTCACGCCCGCGTGTGTTGGGGATGCGGAAGCGGCCCCGGATCTCGAACTTTGAATCCGTCGGCTCCAGCAACAGCATCGTCCCATCCTCGCTCAGCGCATGAATGCGGCCATCCGCGAAAAGCGGTGCGCCTTTGATGAGGTCGGGGGCCTCGAAAAGGGTTTGGCCCGTCGCGGCATCGAGCGCGGCCCAACCGCGCCGCGCGGGGTAGTAGGCACCGTAAAGCCGGCCGGCCACGTGCACGACCCCGCCCTGGCAGGGATCGAGCGGATTGGTCCAAAGGTCCTCCACTCCTACCGGTTCGCCGGCCGCACGCGGAGCGATGAGCCGGTGGAGTCGTCCGGGCGGTCCATGCGGGGCCGACATGAAGACCGCGTCGCCCACAAGCACGGGCATCATCGCGAGCACCGAGTAGGAGGTCGGGCGCGGGCGCGTCCATTGCAGTTTTCCCGTGTCGGCGTCGGCGCAGTAAAGATTCCGCAGCGACGTGCCGATGAGCAACCGCCGGCCGGCGAACCGCACCAGAATCGGCGAGGCGTAGGCCGCGTGATCCACCCCGCCCTCCGCCCCGGCCACGGGCAACGGCTCGCTTCGCCAGAGCTCGGATCCGGTCAGCCGATCAAAGGCCACCAGCAGGGCGTCGCGTCCACCCGCGGTCGCGTAGACGGCGCGATCATCAACCAGCACACACTCGCTCAATCCCCACGTGATGTTGTCGCCGCCATAACGCTTGAGCAGATCCACGGCCCAACGCTCGGCACCGGTCGCCGCATCCAGGCAGACCACGCGTCCGTGGGCGTTTTGGTGATAAACCCGCCCATCCCGCACCGCGACCGACGAGCGGGCGCCCTGATACTGGTTGAGCCAGGCGTCGCCGTTGCGGACCGACCACAGCGGCTTACCCTCCAGGTCAAAAGCCAGCACCCGCACCTCTTCGCCGAAGTCCCCGGTGATGAAGAGCCGCCCGCCGGCGATGACCGGCGACGAGAATCCCTTGCCCAGTCCGCCGGTCTTCCAGAGGAGGCGCGGCCCTGTCTCCGGCCAGGCCTCGAGCAGACCACGCTCGTCGCTAATGCCGTCGCGTCGGGGTCCGCGAAATTGCGGCCAGCCGGGTTCGGCCGAGGCGATCAGCTCCGCGCCCGCCGCGCGCAGCCCGGATGGATTCGGAACTTCCGGGAAAGCGCCGGCCAGCAACGCCGCGCCCGCCAGCGCGAAAACCGGGGACTTCAGGGGGTGCATGGGATGGACGTTGCTCGCCTCCCGCCGGTCGTCCAGCGCGGGCCGCGGGTAATCCACGCGGATGGCCGCGGCACCGGCCACCCCGCCGCTTGCCATGCCCCGGGCTGCCGCTTCATCTGGCGCCCCCCCCTCACCGATGAAACGCCGCGCCTTCCTGCAGTCCTCGACCGCCCTGACCGCCGCCGCGCTCGCTTCCGCCGCGGACACCACCACGCCGACCCAGGTTCGACGCATGCGCGTCGCGCTCGTTCCGGGCAGCATCGGGGTCACCGCCGCCAGCCAGCGGGAGCTGATCGGGCTCGCCCGGCGGCATGGTTTCGAGGCCGTCGAGCCGCGCGCCACCGAGCTCGCGGCCGCGGGCCCGGGCGAGATCGCGGCGATCCGCTCAGGACTGGCGGACGCGAAACTCATCTGGGCGGCCACCTCGCTGAGCGTCGATTTCCGCAAGGACGACGCGACGTTTCGCTCCGGGCTCGCCGAACTGCCCCGCTTGGCCGCCGGGCTTCGCCGCGCCGGCGCTGATCGCATCGGAACCTGGATCCCGCCGAGCCACGACACCCTCACCTACCGGCCCAATTTAGTGCTCCACGCGTCGCGGTTGCGCGAGGTCGCGGTGATCCTGGGCGACCACGGCATCCGCCTCGGCCTCGAGTACGTGGGCACGCAGCTCAACCTCGTCGCGAAGCGCTACCCTTTCGTCCACACAATGGCCGAGGCCCGCGACCTCATCGCCGAGATCGGCCGGCCCAATGTGGGCCTGGTGCTCGACACCTGGCATTGGTGGACCGCCGGCGACACTGCGGAGGAGATCCGCGCGCTGCAGGCGTCGGACATCGTGAGCGTCGACCTCAACGACGCTCCGCGCGACATCCCGAAACCCCAGCAGAAGGACGGGGAACGGGAGCTGCCCCTGGCGACTGGCGTGATCGACACCCGCGCGTTCATGCGCGCGCTGCAGGCCACCGGTTTCGACGGACCCGTGCGCTGCGAGCCGTTCAACAAGCCCCTCAACGCCCTCGACAACGACCCTGCCTGCGCCGCCGTGAGCAAGGCCATGCACGCCGCGATGGCGCTGATCGGCTGAGCAGGAGACAGGGTAAAGGTCCACCGCCCGCGGGTGGTCCGCAGGCGCCGCCCCCCTGCGAACGAAGATCCGTAATCTCCGGGGCTTCAGCCCCGGCTACAACGTACGGTCTTCAGTCTGCGGTAACGATTCCGCCTGACAGGCTTTCCCCCCGTTCCCCGCGTTCAGGCCTTCCTCATTCAACCTGGTCCGATCGCGATACCCCGAGGCGCTTTTTCGCGCTTTTCGCACCTTTCGTGGCTCCTCCCCGGTCTGGTTCAGGCGGTCCTCGCCTCATCGAAGCAGATTCACCGTTTGCCAGCGCGGGGCGGGCTCGCTTCGTTCGACCAAAACACCCGCCGATGTCACTCGCCCGCACCCTCGTCAAAGACGCCCTCAACGCCGCCGCTCCGGCCGACGCCATCCTGCTGCAAGGCTGGGTGCGCACACGGCGCGACGCGAAGGCGTTCTCCTTCATCGAGCTCAACGACGGCTCCTGCCTGAAGGGCATCCAGGTCATCGCCAACGCCAGCCTCCCGAACTACCCGACCGACATCAGCCGCGCGCAGACCGGCGCCTCGATCGAGGTCCGCGGGAAACTGGTACCCTCGCAGGGCCAGGGCCAAAAATGGGAGATCGTGGCGGAGTCGCTCGCGATCGTCGGCGAGGCCGACGCCACCTACCCGCTGCAGAAGAAGGGACACACGCTCGAATTCCTGCGCGAGATCGCGCACCTGCGGCCGCGCTCGAACCTGTTCGGGGCGGTGTTCCGCGTGCGCAGCCGGCTGGCCTATGCCGTGCACCAGTTTTTCCAGACCCGGGGTTTCGCCTATGTGCACGCGCCGATCATCACGGCGAGCGACTGCGAGGGCGCGGGCGAGTTGTTCCGCGTGACGACCCTCGACCCCTCGCACCCGCCGATGACGGAGGCGGGCGACGTGGACTTCCGGCAGGATTTCTTCGCCAAGAAGGCCTATCTCACGGTGAGCGGCCAACTGGAGGCGGAGGTCTTCGCGTGCGCGCTGTCCAACGTCTACACGTTCGGCCCGACCTTCCGCGCGGAGAATTCCAACACGTCGCGCCATGCGGCGGAGTTCTGGATGATCGAGCCCGAGATGGCCTTCTGCGACCTGCAGGGAAACATGGACCTCGCGGAGGAATTCGTGAAGCACCTCATCCGCGATGCCCGCGAGCATTGCGCGGCCGACCTCGAGTTCTTCTCCAAGTTCGTCGACAAGGACCTGCTCGGCCGCCTCGACTTCGTGCTCGAGCGCCCGTTCCAGCGCTGCAGCTACACCGAGGCGATCGAGATCATCACCAAGTCCGGCCGGAACTGGGAGCATCCCGTGATCTGGGGCGACAACCTGCAGAGCGAGCACGAGCGCTTCCTGGCCGAGGAGCACTTCAAGTGCCCGGTCACGGTCTACAATTATCCGCGCACCCTGAAGCCCTTCTACATGCGGGTTAATGAGGATGGAAAAACGGTTCGCGCGATGGACCTGCTGGTGCCCGGCATCGGCGAGATCATCGGCGGCAGCCAACGCGAGGAGCGCCTCGACGTGCTCCGCGAGAACATGGCGCACCACAAGCTGAGTGAAAAGGAGTACTGGTGGTACCTCGACCTGCGCCGCTACGGCACCGTGCCGCACGCGGGCTTCGGGTTGGGCTTCGAACGCATGCTGATGTTCGTCACCGGCGTGGGCAACATCCGCGACGTCATCCCGTTCGCGCGCACCCCCGGCACCGCGGAGTTCTGAGTTCTCGCCCCTCGAAGTGGTGTTTTGCCGGAGCGATTTCCTTCGGGCAGGACGCATTTTCCCTGATCTGCGCCGTCCGCGAAATCTGCGGTTCACGTTTGCCGCCTTCGGGACAGCCTTCGGCCGCAAGGTCGCCGGCATAGTCCGGGGTCGCCGGACCCCGGCTACAAACGACCCGCATTTATCCGGGTCGATTCGTATCCATCCTTGGTTACCCCCTCGCGGAGCTATTCGGAAGCCATGCTGAAAGACGCTCCGGCTGCGGCGGAGCCACGCTGAGCCGCCCGCGCGCGTCTGCGCGCTTTCCTCCGCGGGGCACGGCCACCAACCTGCCGCCATGAAACCCCTCCGCGCCCTCGCCGCCGCGGCCGTGCTCGCGACGACCGCCCCCTTTTCAGCGGCCGCAGGCCCGCTCGTGGCCGTCGGCCTCGCCCGCGTCGACATCACCCCGGAGACCCCGATTTTGCTTTCGGGCTACCAGTCGCGCACCACCGCGGCGGACAAGGTCGAGATGCGCCTGCACGCCCGCGCGCTCGCCCTCGGCGAGGATGGACCTGGGCTCACGGTACTGATCGCCGCCGAGGTGATCGCCATCGGCGAGGACACCGCCGCGCACGTCGCGACGGAGCTGGCGCGCCGATTCGGCGTCGCGCGCGCCCGCCTTGCCGTCACCGCCACGCACACGCACGCCGGCCCGGCGCTGGCGGACACGATCCCGTTCATGTTCTCGCGCGACCTGCCCGACGAGGAACGCGAGCGAATCACCCGCCACACCCGCGTGTTTCGCGAGAAACTCGTCGCGGTGGCCGCCGAAGCCATCGCCGCCCGCCGGCCGGCACGGCTCGACTGGGCCGAGGGGCGCGTCGACTTCGCCGCGCACCGGCGCACCGTCGTCGACGGCAAGTGGAAAGGATTCGGCATCGTCCCGGGCGGTCCGGTCGACCATGCGCTGCCCGTGCTGCGCGTGACCGACACGGCCGGCGCGGTACGGGGCGTGCTGCTTGGCTACGCGTGCCATTGCACGACGCTCGCGGGGTCCGACAACCTTGTTCACCCCGACTGGGCCGGCGACGCCGCCGCGCGCATCGAGGCCGCCCACGGCGGTGCGCCCGCGCTGGTGACGATCGGCTGCGGCGCCGACGCCAATCCGGGAATGCCGCGCGGCCTCCCCGGCGTGCCCGTGCACGGCGCGAAAGTCGCCGCCGAGGTCGCCCGGGTGCTGGCGGGCCCGCTGCGCCCGCTGGGACCGGTGACCGCGGCGACCCTGCGGCGGATGGAACTTCCCTTGGAGCGCACGGTGACCAGGGCCGAGCTGGAGGCCCGGGCGGCGCCGGGGAGCAGGGTGCAGACCGCCTACGCCGCCCGGCGTTTTCTCGCGGAACTGGATGCGGGACGTCCCTTGCCGGCGGCGCTGCCGTATGTCGTGCAGGCGTGGAGCTTCGGCCGTGATCTCCAGATGGTGTTCCTCGCGGGCGAGGTGGTCTCGGAGTATTCGCTGCGCTTACGGCGCGAGCTACCTGGAGCACAGCTGTGGTTCACCGCCTACGCCAACGCCACCCCGAGCTACATCCCGTCGCGCCGGATGTTTCCCGAAGGTGGCTACGAGGTCGACGGCTCGATGGATTACTACGGCTGGCCCGTGCGACTGGCGGAAAGCACCGAAGACGTTATCGTCGCAGCCGTGAAATCCATGCTGGGCTCCGCCCCGCACCGCCCATGAAGCACCGCCCCCTGCCGGCCACACTGCTGCTAGCCGCCGCCCTGCTCGGGAGCGGCTACAAGGAAGTCCCCCCGCCACCGAAGGTCGTGCTGCCGGCGCCCCTTTCCCCCGCGGCATCGCTCGCCGCGATCCAAGTGCCCGCCGATCTCGAAGTGGAATTGGTCGCCGCGGAGCCGGCGGTGCTTGATCCGGTGGACCTAGCCTGGGGACCCGACGGCCGTCTCTGGGTCGTGGAGATGGCCGACTACCCGCAGGGAATGGACGGCAAGGGCAAACCCGGCGGACGCGTGCGGGTGCTCGAGTCGACCCGCGGCGACGGCCGCTACGACAAATCCACGCTGTTCGCCGACGGCCTGCGCTCGCCCACCACGGCCGTGCCCTGGCGCGACGGCGTGCTGGTCGTGGCGGTGCCTCACATCCTGTATCTCGCCGACACCGATGGCGACGGCCGCGCCGACCGGCGCGAGACGCTTTTCTCCGGACTGGCGGAGGGCAACGAGCAGCACCTCGCAAACGGCCTGCAATGGAGCCTCGACGGCTGGCTGCACCTCGGAAACGGCAACAGCGGGGGCAAGGTCACGTCGCCTACCCTCGGCCGCGTGGTCGAGCTCGGACAGCGCGATTTCCGCGTGCGGCCCGAGACCGGCGAGGTCGAGCTGGTGACCGGGCAGACGCAGACGGGGCGCAACCGCGACGACTGGGGAAACTGGTTCGGCGGCAATAACTCCAACCCGATCTGGCACTTCGCGCTTGAGGAGCACTACCTGCGGCGCAACCCGCATTTCGTCCCGCCCAATCCGGTGTCGATCATCGCCGCCACCCCGGGCGCCGCACGGGTGTATCCCCGCAGCCAAACCCTCGCGCGATTCAACGACGGCTTCGCCGCGAACCACTTCACCTCGGCCTGCGGCACGATGATCTACCGGGACGACCTGCTCGGACCGGCCTACGCCGGCAACGCCTTCATCTGCGAGCCGGTCCACAACCTCGTGCACCGCGCAACCCTGCGACCGGCGGGCCCGACCTTCCGCAGCGAGCGTGCGCCGGAAGATGCCGCGGGGGAGTTTCTCGCCTCGACCGACTCCTGGTCCCGGTTCGTGGCAGCGCGCGCGGGCCCGGACGGCGCCCTCTACGTCGCGGACATGTACCGCCTGGTGATCGAGCATCCGCAATGGATCCCCGCCGCCTGGCAACGCGAGCTCGGCGACCTACGAAAAGGGGAAACCCAGGGCCGCATCTACCGAATCAAACCCCGTGGTCGCGGCCTGCGCCCGGTACCCCGGCTGGACCGCGCCGATCCCGCCGGGCTGATCGCGGCCCTCGAGAAGCCTGCGGGTGTGACTCGCGACCTCGCGCAGCAACTCATCGTGCGCCGCGGCGACCGCGACCTTGCACCGAGCCTCGTTCGCATCGCCGAATCAGCCGCCTTGCCGGCCGCACGGGGACAGGCGCTGTGGACGCTGCAGGGCCTCAGCGCGCTGACGCCGGACCTCCTGCGCCGGGCGCTGGGCGACCCCCACCCCGGCGTGCGCCGCCAGGCGCTGCGGTTGAGCGAACGTTTCGCCGGCCAGGACGCCAGCCTCGGCGCGGCCGTGGCGGCACGGGCGGCCGATCCGGACGCGAACGTTCGTCAACAGGCCGCCTACACCCTCGGCGAATGGCCTGGTCCCGAGGCCGGCGCCGCCCTCGCCGCGTTGCTGCGGGCCGACGCCGACCGCTACATCCGCGCCGCGGCGATGAGCTCGGCGTTGCCGCACGCCGAAAAACTCCTCGCGGAATTGTCGGGTGGCGGACCCGCGCTGGAACCGCTGGTGGCGGAGATCGCGACGGCGACCGATAACGCCCTGGCGATCGCCGGTCTGCTCGCGCGCATCACGGCCGCGGCTTCGGCGGCGGACCCCAGGCCGGTGTTCGACTCCCTCGGGGCGCTGTTGGACCGCTTGCAGCGCAACAACCAGACGCTGGCGCAACTTTCGGCCAAGGGCGGCGAACCCATGCGCCTTGCCCTGGAGGGCACGGATACGGTACTGGCGCGCGCCCGGGCGATCGTAGCCGAAGTTTCGGCGCCCACGTCGGACAGAACCGCGGCGATCGGGTTGCTGGGTCGCGGGCGCAAGGGGCAGGACGATGATTTCAACCGGCTCGGCGGCCTACTGGCGGCCGGCCAGCCGGCGGAAGTGCAACTCGCGGCCGTGCGGGCGCTCGGCCGCATGAACCGCACCGCCACCCCCGAACGCCTTCTCGCCGGCTGGTCCGGCTATGGTCCGGCGGTTCGCACCACAGTGCTCGACCTGGTCTCCGCGCGTCCCGCGTGGGCCCACGTGCTGCTGGATCGCGCGGAGACCGACGAGAACTTCCGGGCGCAGATCGACCCGGGCCGGCGCACGGTCCTGTCCCAACATCCACAGGCCAAACTGGCGAATCGCGCCGCGGCGATCTTTGGCACCGGAGTCGACGCCGGCCGGCAGAAAGTGGTCGACCGTTACCTCGCCGCCCTACCGGGCCTGAAAGCTGACGCGCAGCGCGGCGCGGGCGTCTTCGTGAACGCGTGCAGCGCCTGCCACAGTTTCGGCACGACGCCGGGAAGACCCGTGGGACCCGACCTCGCAGTTGTGAAGGACCGCAGCGCGGGCTATCTGGTCACGCACATCCTCGACCCGAATCGGGCGGTGGAGGACCGCTATCAATTTTACACGGCGACGCTGCAGGACGGCCGCACCCCGGCCGGCCTCGTGGCCGGCGAAACCGGAGGCAGCCTGACGCTCCTCGGCCTCGACGGCACCGAACAGACCATCCTCCGCGGCGAGCTCCGCTCGCTGATGAGTTCGGGCCGTTCACTTATGCCCGAAGGCCTCGAGGCCGCGGTGGACGAACAGGCGATGGCCGACCTCGTGGCCTTCCTCGCCGCCGGCCGATGACCGGCGCGAGGCTCGCGAGCGGGCCTCCTGTCTCTGCGCGTTTTGCGCGTTGTTGCGGCCATCGGGCGGATTGGCCGCGAAAAGGCTCAAAACGCGCAGAGGTGGAGCTTGAACCGCAAGGCCGGAAAGTTCGGGAGGGCATCGGCCGCATTTCATCATCCGCGGTACCGACCAAAGGTCTGGGCCTCCGTTTCCCGCTTTCCGGCTTTCCACATTCCCTCCGAATCGGAAACCCCGTCGGTTTGAGCGGAACCGCGCCGGTCATGGTCCTTCTTCTCATTGGGACTGGTCGGCCGCGGCGGTGCGGCTAGGGTCCGGGCCCCATGCCCGTCCTGCTGCAATCGCCGCCCATCCAGCTGAGCCTTCTCGCGGCCTTCCTCTATGCAGCAGGGGCGCTCATCATCAAACGCTCCGCGGAACTGGGCGTGGGGGTGTGGCGCACGGCCTTCGTCGCCAATCTGATCTGTGCGTTGCTCTTTCTGCCCCTACTGGCGCTTGGCGGCGAGATCCACGTCGACCTCTGGTGGCAGCCGGTGGTGACGGGGGCCTGTTTCGTGGCGGGCCAGTGGCTGACCTTCATCGCGTTTGAACGCGGCGATGTCTCGGTGGCCACGCCCGTGCTCGGCATCAAGATCCTGCTCGTCGCCGTGCTGGCCACCGCGATCGGCGGCGAACGGCTTCCCCCGCGGATCTGGGCGGCCGCGGGCCTTGCCACACTCGGAATCGCCCTCCTCAACCGCCGGCCCGCGGCGGGCGTGCCCCACCACATTGGCCGGACCGTTCTCACGGCCGGCGCGGCGGCAACCGTCTTCGCCGTCTTCGACGTCCTCGTGCAGCTCTGGGCTCCGCGCTGGGGAACCGGCCGCTTCCTGCCGCTCGCCCTTGGTTGCGCCGGGGTGCTGTCGTTCGCCTTGGTGCCGCGCTTCCGCGCCCCGCTCTCGGCCATTGATCGCCGCGCGTGGCCGTGGCTGCTCGCCGGCGCGCTGCTGATCGGCGTGCAGGCGGTGATCTTCGTCTCCACGATCGCCCGCTGGGGGCAGGCGGCGACGAGCAATGTGATCTACAGTTCGCGCGGACTCTGGACCATCGTGCTGGTCTGGCTCGCGGGCGGCTGGCTCGCCAGCCGAGAGCAGGCCGCCGGCCGCCTCCTCGTCTGGCGCCTGGCGGGAGCCGCGCTCATGATGTCCGCCGTCGCGCTTGTCGCCGCCTGATCGATGCCTTCCCCGCGACCCGCCCCGCTCATGCTCCGGCTAACCTGCCTCGCCGGGCTGCTCCTGCTCGCAGGCGGATGCGCGCGTCGGGATCCGACGGCCGCGACCGGCGCACGCGCCGGCATCCTGCACGTGGGCAACGGCGCGGAGATCCAGTCCCTCGATCCCCACCTCGCCGGCGGCAGCGTCGACCACAACGTGCTGAGCACGCTGTTCGAGGGGCTGCTCACTTTGGACGAGGAAACCCTGGCGCCGCGACCGGGCGCGGCCGAGCGATGGGAGGTATCGGCCGACGGCCTGACCTACACCTTTCACCTGCGGCGCAACGGTCGATGGTCCAACGGTGATCCGCTCACGGCACGGGATTTCCTGCTCAGCTTCCGCCGGGCGCTGTCGCCCGGATTCGCGTCGGAGTACCGCGACGCGCTCTACCCGGTGCGCGGCGCGGAGGCGTTCGCCAAGGGGCGCGTCGCCGACTTCGCCGAAACCGGTTTCGCCGCGCCGGACGACCACACGCTGGTCATCACGCTCGCGCAGCCCGCCGCGTACTTCCCGACCGTGCTGCGCGCCAACGTCTGCTTTCCGGTGCACTCCCCCTCCGTGCTGCGCGGCGGCGCGGCTCTCGAGGACCGCACCGGCCGCTGGACCGACATGCGACCGTTCGTTGGCAACGGCCCGTTCCGCCTCGTCGAGTGGCGGGAGCAGCGCCACCTCGAGGTGGAGCGTAATCCCCATTACTGGGACGCCGACCGGGTGCGGCTGAAGGGGATCCGCTTCCATCCCGCGGAGTCCACACAGGCGCAGGAACTGGCGTTCCGCGCGGGCCAGCTGCACACCACGTGGGACGTGCCCCTCGCGAAGGTCGCGGCCTACCGCCGCGACTCCCCGGAGTTGCTCAGGGTGGAGCCTTACTTCGAAAGCTACTTCATCCGCTTCAACACCCGGCACCCCGTGTTGCGCGACGCCCGCGTGCGGCGGGCGCTGGCGCTGGCGGTCGACCGCGTCGCGATCACCCGCGATGTGCTCCGCGGCGGGCAAGCCGCGGCCGCATCGCTCACCCCGCCCGGTCTGGGCGGCTACACGCCGCCGGCGGCGGTGCCGCATGATCCCGCCGCGGCGCGAAGCCTGCTGGCCGCGGCCGGTTTTCCGGGCGGCCAGGGACTCGGCCCGCTCGAACTCTCCACGATCTCCTCCGAGATCAACCAGAGCATCGCCGAGACGCTCCAGGCGATGTGGCGGCGCGAACTCGGCCTCGAAGTGCGGATCACCCGGAAGGAGTTCAAGGTGCTGCTCAATTCCCTCGACACGCTCGACTACGCGCTGGCCCGCGGGCGCTGGATCGCCGAGTACCCCGATCCGCTCACCTACCTCTCCATCTTCACGACCGGCAACGGGGTGAACGGCACCGGTTTCTCCGATCCGGTCTACGACGAGCTCGTCGCCTCCGCGGCCCGCGCCCCCTCGGCCGCCGCCCGGTTCGAGGTCCTGCGCCGCGCCGAGTCCCACCTGATGGAGCAGGTGCCGGTCGCCCCGATCTACTGGGGATCACGCGCCACGCTCGTCGCTCCCCGGGTGCGGGGCTGGAAACCTTCCCCGCTGGGCTTCCGTAACTACAAGGACGTCTGGCTGGAGCCCTGAGCTGGCGGGCGGCACGGCCAATCACGCCTTGTCTCTCCCCCGGCGCGACGGTATGCTGCGCTCCAGGAAAGAAGGACCGCCGCGTGCGCGTGACCAACGACCAGCCAACGAACCGGAACATCGCCACCCGCGCGCGGAGGATGCTTTCGCGCGGCTTCACGATACTCGAAGTGACGATGGCGACCTTCGTCCTCGCCCTTGGAATCGCGACCTCGATCATCGCCATCCAATCGGGGCTGAAATTCATCGACGTGGCGCGGGACACCACCCTCGCTTCCCAGATCCTGCAGAGCGAGATCGAGCGTATCCGCATGATGAGCTGGTCCTCCGTCTCCGCGCTGCCCTCGACGGCGTCGGTCAACCTGTCGGACATGTTCTCCTCGTCGGCGACGCTGGCGCGCCGTTTCACCGTGACCCGCACGGTCGAGTCGGACTCGGCGCGCCCTGCCGACGTCAGGCTGATCACGCTCTCCGTCACCTGGCGGGCCGTCGACGGGCGGACGCAAACGCGCAGCTTCCAGGCGAAGTACATCCGCAACGGCCTGTACGATTATTTCTACACCATCGCGCGCTCTTCCTAGCGCGCATTGAACGGAGGAAAAACCACGGATGAACACGGATGGACACGGATCGAGCCGCGACGAAGAAGCGGCCGCGGTGACCTCCGCGAGCGGCAGCGTATGGCGAGGCCCCTCGCTCGCGTCGCCGGACGACGTTGCCCGGCATCCGCGTCCATCCATGGCCCTGCGTGGTTCAACCTTTCCTCCCTCTTCTTTCAGGAGAGCCCCGCGCCGCTCGGGCTTCACGCTGGTGGAGATGATGGTCGGCGCCACCCTCTCGGGCTTCATTCTCGCCGGTGTGCTTTCGACCTTCCTCTTCATGGGCCGCACGGGGGCGAACATCCGCAACTACAGCGACATGGAATCACAAGCTCGCCGCGCGCTCGAGCAATTCGCGCAGGACGTGCGGCAGGCGAGCGCGGTGAGCTGGACCAACGACACCACCATCGTGCTGACTGTCGACAGCGCCAGCGTGACCTACGCCTATGCCTCCGGGGCATTCACCCGCGCCACGGCCGCCGGCACGTCCACCCTCCTGAGCGGCATCACCACGTTCGCCTTCAAGGCGTACAGCATCACCGGCGCGGAGATCACCGGCATCGGCACGACCACCACGTTGGCCTCGGCGAACCTCAACACCAAGCAGCTCCAGATCTCGCTCGAGGCGGCGCGCACCAGCACGACCGTCGCCACTGCCACCAACACCGTGCTCTCGGCCCGCTTCATCCTGCGCAACAAGCGCGTCACCGCATGAACGGCCGGGCCCGCCAGTTCCGCCTGCCGCTCCTTCCACGGACCCGCCGCGGGAAACGGGGCGCCCTGCTCATCGTCGCCCTGCTCATCTGCGCGGTCATCGGCATCTCGATCACGAGCTACATCCAGCTCGGACGCACGAGCCTGACCGTCTCCAACCGCGCCCTCTACAACAACGGCGCCATGAACCTCGCCGAAAACGGCCTCGAGGAGGCGATGTATTCCATCAACCAGGACGCCACGACATCATCCTACTCGTGGAGCTCCGACGGGTGGACAACGAGCGGCACGACCGCACGGCGGAAATGGACCGGGACCCAGTTCGACCAGAACGCCACCGGCGAGGTGCGCGTGCGCGTCGACAACTACTCCGGCGCGAGCGCGCCGGTCATCTACGCGCGCTCCCTCGTGACGCTGGGCGGGGGCGCGGCGGCCGGCACGGCCATCGAAAAATGGATCAAGGTGTCCCTGATCCGGACATCCAAATTCGCCAACGGACTCGTGGCCAAGGACACCATCACTTTCTCCGGCTCGAACGCCACCGTGGACAGCTGGGAATCGGGCTACCCTACGTCCGACGTGAAATATTCCTCCAGCGTCAAACGCGACCGCGGCAGCGTCGGCAGTGTCTCCGTATCGGTGAGCGCCGTCGCCGTGCAGAACGCCGACATCTTCGGCTACGCCGCGACCGGTGGCGCCCTGCCCAAGGTCGGACCGAACGGCCGCGTCGGCACTTTTACCACGGCGCTCGGGACCATGGACATGTCGCGCGTATCGACGGATTTCTCGGCGAATTTCGATCCGGTCGCGCAACCGACCGGCGGCACCTGGGTGGGAGCCATCGGCTCGACGACCCTGGGAGCCACCGGCTCCACCACGACCTACAGCGGTTCCGCGATATCCCTGAGCGGAGCCTCGACCAACAAGCTGGTGATCCAGGGCGACGTTACCCTGTATCTCACGGCCTCCGCCGGTGCCTCGGCGATCACTGTGACCGGCAACGCGAGCATCGAGATCGGTTCGGGCGCCTCGCTCATCATTTACACGGCCGGTGACGTCAGCCTCGCCGGCAAAGGTGTGCTTTCGGGCGGCTCCACCGATGCCACGGCGAATAGCCCGACCAAGTTCCAGCTTTGGGGGACCAGCACGAGCGCCACCAAGCAAAGCATCGGTCTAGCCGGCAACGGAGTCCTATCCGGACTTGTCTACGCCCCGAACGCCTCGGTGAGATTGAACGGTAACGGAAGCATGATGGGCTCAGTCGTGGCGAATGACATCACCGTGACCGGCAACGCCGCCTTCCACTACGACGAATCCCTCGTGAACTTCTCCAGCGGCAACCCGTTCCGCGTGAGCGAGTGGAACGAGATTACCTCCGCGGCGGACCGCGCGGCGCTCAGCGCCTCCATGACGTGGTGAGGCTCCGGACGGCCGGCGCCAACGGGCGCGCAGCGTGAGGCAAGCGGCGCGGAGCACCGTCCCGCCGGACGTGGCAGGGTTGGCGGGTGCAGGTCGATCTGATCGCCGCCCTTGACGACCGCCGTCCCCAGATCCGGAAGCGCTGGGAGGCGATCCTGCGCACCGACCGTGCCTGCAGCCCCCTCGCCGACCCCGATGCCCTCGTCCACCTCATCGATTGGACCCTCTCCGAGTTTCAACGCACCCTGCGCGGCCTGCCGACGCGCCGGCGTCCCCTGCGTCCGCTCTCCCGCACCGATCTCGACTGTTCCTGCGGACAAAACCCGCTCCTGGTCTACTTCGCCGCCGGCGAACAGGCCCTGCAGGAATCTCTCGTCCTCGCTCAAGCCGCCCGATGCGGGCTGACCACGATGCAGCGCGACGCGGAATTGCACGAGCTCAACCTCGCCCTGCACCACATCGCCGGACGCGAAATCGGCTCATTCTGCGCGCTCTGTCAGCTGCGCGGCCGCGGATCTCCGCCGGAACCCATGCTCGCCGCAGCCGCGAAGTGAGCGAGGGCCGGATCGCGCCACGCTTCTCCCCGAATGACGCGCATGGAAACGGCCGCACGTTCGAGCGCATCCCCGCCTCCGTGCCCTCGGCCCGGCTCTCCCTGCACCCTGGGTCTAAAATCCCGCTCGAGCCGGACGCGGACGGCTCAGAACAGCCCGTTGGCGACCACGCCGACCGCCGTGAGCGGGCCGCTGTCACCCATGCCGTCGAGGGCGCGGTCGGCTTTGCGCAGCAGCGAACGCATGTCACGCAGCAGGGTCTCGTCACCCAGCAGCTTCCCGAGCGTGCCTTCCCCGCGGGAAATCTTGTCCGAGACCGACCGCAGGCTAGCCAGCGACGCCTTCAGGTCGTCCCCGGCCTTCTGGTCGAAGACGAGCGTGCCCAGAGTACCGCGACCGGACTTGACCTCGTCCACCAGGCTCTGCGCGCTCGCCAGGAAGCTCTTCGCCTGGGCGGCGCCGCTCCGCAGGTCGGCGACACCCGCGACCAATTCGTCGTGCAGCTTGGGGTCGTTGATCAGGCGGCCGAGCGTGCCTTCGCCCCGGTTCACCTTGTCGGTGATGAGCTGAAGATTGGCGGTCGTGCGGCTCAGGTTCTCGCGGTTGTCGGTGACGAGCTGGTCGATGCGCTGCACGAGGCCGGGCGACTTGCTGTCGCCCGCGAAGGCGCCGCTGATGCCCTGCAGCGCGCCCTCGAGCTTCTTCCCGAGGTCGCCGATCTGCGCCATGACCTCGTTGATGTCGGGCGTGTTCCGCGTACGGATCTCGGCGCCCGGCTTCAGGGAGCCGGCGCGATCCGAACCGAGGTCGATGCTGACGTAAGCCGTGCCGATGAGCCCGTTGGTGATGATCACCGCCGAGGCGTCCTCTTTGATGACCTGATGGGTGTCGATGCGCAGCAAGGCCTCGGCGCGGCGTCCGGCCAACCGGGTGGCGGCGACCTCGCCGATCTTCACGCCGGCCATGCGGACGTCGTCACCCTCCTTGAGCTCCTTGAGCGTATCGAAGCCGGCCACGATCTGGTAGCCCTTGTCGCGGAGGATCTTCCCGCCGCTGAGGGTCTCGAAAGTCACCCAGATGAGCGCCATCCCGAGGAGGAAGAAAAGCCCGACACGGGCGGTCTGCTGTGCGTTTTGCATGGGAGTTCTCCTTGGTTTTAAAAGTTTCCGGCGCGGATCAACCCGCGAGCCGGCGGAAGCGGGGGTTCCGCAGGTCGATGCTGGGATTGAGAAAATCGGCGACGCGGGGGTCGGACGGTGCGCGCAGGTCGGCGGGCGGGCCGAGCGATACCAGCCGGCCGCCCATGAGGATGCCGACGCGGTCGGCGATCCCGAGGGCGAGGTCGCGATCGTGCGAAACCACGATCGAAGTCACATGGTACTGCTCGCGCAGGGTGGCGATGACCTCGGAGATGGTGGCCGACATCACCGGGTCGAGCTCGCTGGTGGGCTCGTCGTAGAGCATGAGCTGCGGCTCCATCACGAGCGCGCGGGCGATGGCGACGCGCTTGCGCATGCCGCCGGAAAGCTCGGCGGGGACCTTCCCCGCGGCGTTCTCCAAGGAGAGCATTTGCAGCGACCGCATGACCTTGTCGCGGATCGCGGCCTCGGTGCCGAGCCGGTGCTCGCGCGGGTACAGCGCGAGGTTGTCGTACACCGTCATCGAGTTGAACAAAGCCCCGGCCTGGAAAACGAGCGCCATGCGCACGCGCCCGCGGGTGGCGGGGTCGGCGGCGTCGTGACCGTCGACGAGGACGCGGCCGGCGCTCGGCCGCTCCAGCCCGACGACGTGCTTGAGCAGCACGCTTTTGCCGGACCCGCTGGGCCCCATGAGGACAAAGATCTCGCCCGGGTTAACCGTCAGCGAGATGCCGCGCAGGACCGGAAAACCGCTGAAGTCCTTCGAGAGACCCTCGACGGAAACCCCCACGGCGGCGGAGCCCTGGCGGGGGGAGGTGACGGAGGCGGAGGGGTTCATGGCGGGGCTCACATCAGCGCCTTCGTGACGAAGTAATCCAGCACGAGGATGAGGATGAGGGAGGTGACGACCGCGCGCGTCACGGAGGCGCCGATCTCCCGCGGACCGCCGCGCGTGTTCAGACCGATGTTGCAGCAGACCAGCACCACGGCGAAGCCGAAGATCTCCGCCTTCACGAGGCCGTTGAGGACGTCACCGAAATCCATGTACTGCCGCATGGTCGCGAAGTACGACGCGGGCTCGATGGAGATGAAGTGGGTGTATTTCGCGACGATCGCGCCGCCGAACCAGCCCACGAGGTCGGACATGATCGTGAGCACGGGCATCATCGCGAGCACGGCCGCCAGACGCGGCAGCACGAGCATGCGCGCGGGCGGGATATTCATCGTCTCGAGCGCGTCGATTTCCTGGTAGACCTTCATGGAGGCGAGCTCCGCGGCGATGGCCGAGCCCACGCGGCCGGCGAGAAGCACGGCCGCCATGACCGGCCCGAGCTCGCGCGCCATGGAGAGCCCGACGAGTAGGCCGATGAACTGCTTCGGGCCGATGTTGGCGGCCGCGTAGCCCGACTGCAGCGCGAGCACGCTGCCGATGAAGAAGCTGAGGATAGCGACGATCGGGAGCGTGGTGTAGCCGATCAGATAGCATTGCTCGATGAACCGGCCGAATTGCCGCGGCAGCGTGGGGATGTGGCGTGCAGCCTCGAGAAGGAGCCTAAGGCAGCTGCCGATCCCCTCGAGCACGCGCAAGAACGGCCGCACCGCCTGCCTGGGAGCGGAGGTGAGGATCGATTCGTTCTCCTCGGGAGGGTTGGAGGTTTCAGCGGCCATCGGAAGGCGGGGATGAAAAGCGGAGCGCGAAAAATTTCCAGCCGCCCCGGGCGTACCGCTCGAGGCCCAGCAGACCGTTGCCGAACGCCAGCCGGCGGAAATCCCCCGCACGCACGCTGGAGAACAGCGGCCCGAGGTGGAATTCAGTCCGGTTCTCGGCGGGGAGGTGCTCCCACGTGACCGCATCCCAGAGCAATGAGGTCCGCGCGCCCCCGGCGGCGTTATCCTCGTGACGCGCGAGGGCGAACAACGGCGACCACGCCTGCCGCACCTTCACGTTGCCCGGCAGGAAGACCTCGAGCGGACTCAGCAACTGCCATTGGCGCCGGCCGCGGCCATCCTCCCAGTGGCTCAAGAGCGGCCAGACATGGGTGAGCGTGGCGGCCGGACCATCGGCGCGGCCCGCCGCGCGCTGCGACTCGTGCCAGTAGAGAAAATAAAGCAGCTGGCTGCGCGCACGGTCCACGCCCTCTTCCTCCCATTCCATGTGTCGAACGAGCGGCCAGAGGTACCACCACTTCGCCTGACCCTTGATGACCGAGTGGCTGTAGACCGGCGCCCAGCGATTGACCTGCGCCTCGTCGCCCCGGCCCTGCACGAGCAGCGGCCAGAGGTAACGCTGCTCGGAATAGCGGACGGGCGCGGTGCGCTCCGTGTAGCCGAAAAACGGCCAGAAAAAGGTCTCGTTCACATACCCCGGCCCGATGCTCCGGCTGTAGAACGGCAGGAAAGCGGTGTCGTGCCGCGGCGCGGTGCCGGGCGGATCATCGGGACCGGGTTGCCGGACCACGTCGTGGCCGAGTGGCCAGAGCACATGCGTGGCGGACATTTCACCCGGGCGTTCCACGGTGCTGTAGAGCGGCCAGACACCCCAGCCGCGAGCGGCACCACTGGTGGTGCGCACCAACGGCCACGGCGCGTAAGTCGTGACGGCACCCCGCTGCTCCACCTCGGCAAAGAACGGGAAAAAGACCCAGGAGGCGCGCTCCAAGCCGAACTTTTGCCGAACCGTTCCAAAAACCGGGAAGAGCGCGCGATAGTTCAAAGCCGGATCTTCAAACTCCCGCTCGAACCAGAAAGGCGTGACCTCGAAGCGATGCCGGGCATCGAAAACTTCGGGCGCCCCCGCACCCGCAAGCCGGCCCTCGCGACGGACGAGCTCCAGGAGGCTCCAGCGGTAGTTGCCGCCATCCTCCGCATAATTGAACAACGGATAGAGGATGTGCGCAGACCGGAAGCCGCCCGCCGGATCGCGGAAATCGACCCAAAAAGGACGGATACCCCTGGCCGTTCCGCCCGCCTCGCCACCGGCCGGACCAGAGAAAACAAACGGACCAAGGCCACCCCGGCGCGCATCGGCCTGCGCCGCAGCCGCGTTTCCCGGACGAGACACGGACAAGGGCCATGCGTTGACCTCCCGCGTCGTGGTGCCCGTGGCAGGGATCGCGATCTGTGCACGCACCTCCGTGCCGGCAAAGGGAATGCCGGCGGCGAGCATAAAAATCGTAAAGCCCTTTTTCAGAAAGGTTTAAAATATACGCCGACGCCCGCACACCCATACACGCGTGATGCGGTGCACTGTGAGGCGCCTAATGGAAGAACGTTGGCCATTCCTGACCGCCGCGCAAACGCTATGTTTCACCGAGAGCGCCGATTCCCGATTCGAGCGATTCGGGAAACGGGATTGAAGAAATAGCCGCCCACGCGCGAGGTAGGGGCAACCGAATGACGTCGCATCCCGCCAACTTCCGTTCGCGCCTACGCGCCTTCCCCGCCCGATGAGAATCAGCGGAGGGAAGGCCCGTGGGATCGAGCTGAAGGTGCCCAAGGGCGACCGTGTGCGCCCGGCGACCGACGGCCTGCGCCAAGCGGTTTTCTCCAGCCTCGCTGCCGCGATTTCTGGAGCGCGTTTCCTCGATCTTTTCGCGGGCAGCGGCGCCTATGGGTTGGAAGCCTTCAGTCGTGGCGCCACCGGAGGTTTGTTCGTGGAGCGCGACGCCCGCGCCGCCGCCTGCATCCGACAGAACATCGAAGCGGTCGCCCGCAGCGTCGGCGCGATTGGCGCCGCGGATCTCAGCGTCACGCAGGCCGATGCCCTCCAGATCGCCGCCGCCCCGCCCGGGCCTGTGCCCGATCTGGTGTTCATTGATCCGCCCTACGAGATCATCCCGGAGGTCGCGCCGATGCTCTTCGAGCGACTGACCTCTCTATTCGCCGGCCGGCCCTCGGCGATTGTCGTCTTTGAGCTGCCGGGCGAACTCGATCTCGCGCCCGCGGGCTGGAGCCTCGTGAAACGCCTCGGTAAGGGCGCCCGCCAACCCACGGCGGCGTTCTTCCGTCCGAAATCCTGAAATCCCCCAAAGGGGTCAGGGCGTTGGGCGTTTTACGAGCCGCCCGGTCTTGGAACGAAACGCTGGAAACCGCGCACCTGGGGTGGAGGATCACAGCTCCGTGTTCGCCAGCCGGAAGAGGATCGGCACGCGCATCCGCGTGTTGACCGGACGACCGTTCTTCTGCCCGGGACGAAACTTCCAGCGTCCCACACCCGTGACGGCCGCCTCCTCGAACCCCGGATGCGAACTCTCGACCGCCGCCGCGCCGACTACGCGACCGTCGGTGTCGACCACGAACTCAACCACCACGCGCCCCTCGACCCGATCGCGCTTGAGGGCGAAGGGGAATACCGGCGCCACCTGAACGACCGCTTCGGGGTGCCGATCGAGCTCCGCGATGCTGAAGATGGCGCCGATGCGCGAACGTAGCTCCAACCCGCGTCGGATATTCTCCGGAACAACGGAAATGCGCGCGTCACCCAAGTCCGGCTTCTCGAGCAGCGAAGAGAAATCAAGTGCCTGCACGAAATCGTCCGGCCGCGGTATGCCCGGCACGTCTGACTGCATCGGCACCGGCAACGCGAGATCGGGCGGCGCCTCGTCGCCGTGGTTCGAAGCCGGCTCCGGCTCCTCCTCCAGCTCCTTCACCTGCGGGGGCGCCAGCATCACTGCGATCTTTTCCGCCGGAGCAGCCGGGGCCGTATTTGGCGCCGGGCGCCGCACACCCAGCAGGAGGGCGAGATGGAGCGAAAGCGACAGCGACAGCGCGAGCGCCAGCCGACCACGGATCCTATCTCCGGTCTGGTAACGCACACTGTCACACGTGGCAGGCGGGACCGGAGACGAACCGGAAGCGGAAGGTCCCGCCGAGTAAAGCGTCCCGGCAGGTATAGGGTAACCTCGTGCCATACGCCGACTCTACGCCGCCCGGGCGTGCCGGGCACCGCGCCGTTTGGCTCGCACTGCGCGCCACTTGCCGAACCAGCCACGGCGCCGCGCCTGCAGCCTCCCCCGAAGGGGTCAGGGCGTTGGGCGTTTATGGAGCGGGTAAAAAACATTCAACGCCCTGACCCCTTTTAGGCGGCCGGGGCAAGAAATGCACAGCTCTTCACATGTCGCGCATACCATCGGCGCTTCCGCGGCCGCGAGGTCGGATCAAGGATCCTCCCGTCAACTCCGTCCCCATGAGCGAGAACTGGAAATCCCGCGCCGTCTCCGCCGCCGATGTGGTGTCGGCGGTGGAGAGCGGATCAAAGCTTTTTCTGCACGGTGCGTGCGCCACCCCGTTGCCGATAGTCGAGGCGCTATGCGCGCGTCGCGACCTGGAGGGCGTCCGGCTCTACCATCTCCACACCGCGGGGCCGGCTCCTTTCGCGGAACCGGGACGGGAGCGCGAATTCCGGTCCATCTCGCTGTTCACCGGCGCCCCCCTGCGGCGGGCCGTGAATGAGGGCCGGGCCGACTTCGTGCCGATCTTCCTCTCCGACATCCCCGCCCTCTTCATGTCGGGCCGCGTGCCGCTCGACGTCGCGGTGCTGCAGGTTTCGCCGCCCGATCGTCATGGGATGTGCTCGCTCGGCACCTCGTGCGACGCCGCCAAGGCCGCGGCGGAAACAGCCCGGATCGTGATTGCCGAAATCAACGAGCAGATGCCGCGCACGCACGGCAACAACGTGCTCCCCTTCGAGCGCATCCATGCCTTCATCGCAACGGACCGGCCGCTGGCGGAGCACCACCCCGAGCCTGAGACCGCGATCGAGGCCCGGATCGGGGAGCTTGTCGCCGGACTGGTGGAGGACGGCTCCACCCTCCAGATGGGTATCGGCGGGATTCCCGACGCCGTACTGGCCCGGCTACACCACAAACGCGACCTGGGCATCCACACGGAGATGTTCTCGGATCGCGTTGTCGATCTGGTCGAGGCCGGCGTCGTGACCAACCGCGCGAAAACGGTGGGCCAGGGCCGGCTGGTGACGAGTTTCGTCACCGGCACGCGCCGTCTGTTCGACTTCGTGCACGACAACCCGCTGGTGTCATTCCACCCGTGCGACTGGACCAACGACACAGCGGTGATCCGCCGGAATCCCCGCGTCGTCGCCATCAACTCCGCCCTCCAGGTCGACCTCACCGGGCAGGTCTGCGCGGACTCGCTCGGGCACCGGATCTTCTCCGGAATCGGCGGCCAGCTCGACTTCATCCGGGGTGCGGCGCTCTCACCGGGCGGAAAACCCGTGATCGCGCTGCCCTCGACCGCCGCGGGCGGACGCGTCTCGCGGATTGTCGCCCAGCTTGACCCCGGCGCCGGCGTGGTGACCACGCGCGGCCACGTCCACTGGGTCGTGACGGAGTTCGGTGCCGTCAACCTTCACGGCCTCACGCTCCGGGAAAGGACTGAGGCGCTGATCTCGATCGCGCATCCGGATTTCCATGCGGGACTGCAAGGCGAAGCCGCGGCAGTGCGGCGCTTTCCCGCGCTTTCCACCGCCGCCTGAGATGGACCCCGTACCGCCGGCCCAGGATCCGAAGCCCGTTTCGCCCACGGGCGGCAACGGCACCTTCTCCGTGGCCCAAAGTCGCGCGCTGGTCGCCCAGCTGCGGCGCGCGGAGATCTACCGGGACTACGCGGCGGCTTTCCGCGAGACGACGGGGCTACCGATCGCGCTGCGGCCGGTCGAAGGGATGGACCTCCCGCACCACGGCGATCCGCGTGAGGCGCCGTTCTGCGCGCTGTTGGCGCGATCCAACCATTCCTGCGCGGCCTGCCTGCAGCTGCAGCGGCGGGTGGAGGAGGAAGCCCGCCTCGCACCGAAGACCCTGCGCTGCTTCGCCGGATTGTGCGACTCGGCGGTGCCTGTGCGCGTCGGCGAGAATGTCGTGGCGTTCCTTCAAACCGGCCAGGTGCTGCCGCAGGCGCCGACCCGCGCGGGGTTCAATCGCGCCGCGCGGGAGTTGCTGCGGTATGGGGCCGAGGCGGACCTGAAGCGTCTGGAGGAGGCATACTTCCAGACCCGAGTCGTGCCGAAGCGGCACTACGACTCGATTCTCCGCCTGCTCGCGATCTTCGCGCAGCACCTCGCCTCGCTGAGCAACCAGCTCATGGTGCAGAGCGCCGCCGCGGAACCGCCCGCGATCACGCGGGCCAAGCGCCTGATCGCGGAGCGCCACACCGAGGAGCTTTCCCTCGGCGAGATGGCGCGCGCCGTGAACATGAGCGCGTTCTACTTCTGCAAGAGCTTTCGCCGGGCCACCGGCATGACTTTCACCGACTACCTCGCGCGCGTGCGCGTCGAGAAGGTGCGCAACCTGCTCCTGAATCCGCACAAGCGGATCAGCGAGGCGGCCTACGAGGCGGGCTTCCAATCGCTCAGCCAGTTCAACCGCGTCTTCCGGCGCATCGCGGGCGAGACCCCGACCGCCTACCGCGTTCGGTTGCACGGGAACGGCCGGTGAAACGCCGGCCTTGACGGCCACCAGGGAGCGACCCACGCCGACGCGGCAAAGGCAGGAGCGTCATCCGGCTTGCTCAGAAGGATACACCCGACTGGTCCCGCTCGGCTCACAACAGCGATGTGATCGCCCTGCTTGTCCTCAAGCACCACCCGCAAACAGCACACACCGTGGTACGCTCCCCGGCCGAACTCGCGCGCGGTCGGGTGCTACGACCCCGCCCGGCGGACTACAGCCAAGCCGCCGCGAGAAGCTTCCTGACGGAACGAAAGCCCGCGGCGCGCGAGACCGCGGACGGCGGCGAGGCGGCCTGGCACGCTTCGGCCAGAGGTCGGGAGATGTCTCGCCCGCCACGCGGATAGTCGCTGCGCTCCGCCGACGAGTCCTCCACCCGATGCGCGCCACCCGACTGCTTCCCGTCGTCATTCTCACGGTCGCGGCCTGCGCCGCCGAGCCGGTCTCACTCGAGGAGGCGGTGGCGGCGGGCAAATTCTCGGTCAACGCCCGCCTGCGTCACGAGGGGGTCACGCAGGCCGGCCTGCGCGACGCCAACGCCCTCACGTTGCGCACGCGCCTCGGCTACACGACGGCGGCCTTCCGCGGCTGGCGGGCGCTGGCCGAGGTGGAGAACGTGACCGCCGCCGACGGTGACGCCTACAGCCAAGCGGGCCTCAACGCCGGCGGAGCCGGCCGGGCTTCCGTGGGTGATCCGGAAACGACGGAGCTGAACCAGGCGTACCTTTCCTTCCGGGGCGGCGAGACCATCCTCTCCGCCGGACGACAAAGGCTTGTGCTGGATAACGCCCGGTTCGTCGGCGAAGGAGCCTGGCGTCAGAACCAGCAGACGTTCGACGCGCTCACCGCGCAGGACCGCAGCCTCCCGCGGACGACGCTCACCTACGCGTACCTCAATCGCATCCACCGCACCGTCGGCGACCGGCATCCGCAGGGGAATTGGGCTTCCTCGTCCCATATTTTCAACGCCGCGTACGCCGGGCTGCCGGGCGGCACGCTCGCCGGCTACGGCTATCTCCTCGATCTGCCCGGTTCGCGCGCCAACTCCTGCGCGACCTTCGGCGCGAGTTTCAGCGGCTCGGCTGTGATTTCGGGGGGCGTCCGCCTGATCCATCGCGCGGAGTTCGCGCGGCAGACCGACCACGGTTCCAGCCCGCTCTCCTACTCCGCCAGCTACCATTCGCTTGAGCTCGGGATCAGCGTTCCGGCAGGCAGCCTCGCCCTCGGCCAGGAGCGGTTGGGCGCGGACCGCACCGCGGCGTTCCGCACGCCAATCGCCACGCTGCACGCGTTCAACGGCTGGGCCGACGTCTTCACCACCACGCCGGCCGCGGGGATCCGTGACGACTACGCGCGCACCGGCTTTAATCTGCCGGCTTCGGTGGCGCTCAACATCATCTTCCACCGGTTCACGCTGGATCGCGCCGGCGCCCGCGCGGGCGACGAGTGGAACGCGCAACTGATCCGGAAATTCGGCGCGGCCTGGACGGTGATGTTGAAATACGCCGGTTTCCGGCGGGACGCCGTGGCGTTTTCCAACGTGCGCAAACTCTGGTTCCAAATCGAGTTCACGCGCTGACAGCCGGGGCGGCTCCGGACACCTGCGAGGGGAAAAGCCCCGCGAGGAACGCCGGCGCGACCCGAGGCACCACACTCATTCTCGCGTGAAACGGAACGTATCCTTCGTTCCGAAACGCGTTCCGTGCGGCCGCGGCTTAAGCCGCGGATGATTCCGAATCGCCTCGCGTCCGACGGCGGTTCCGAAGACTCCGCGGTTTCAACCGCGGCTACATGGCACACGCTTCGCAAGCAGGTTCCTTCCGTCCATCAGACCGCATGCTGCTCCCGGTGGCTGGGGTCAGTTGACCCCGGCCGATTCAGGAAAAGGAAACGGCGGAAGGGCTTCCGGAAGGTCCGCGTGTTCACCCGCGGCCAATCGGCAAGCGCGACGGCCATGAAGTCCGTCACGCGCGGGCGATTGTTCGTCGCCCGTGGAAAAACAAAACGCCGGCCCCGCTCAGGGCCGGCGTTGCTCAGGTAAATTCCCCTCGCCTCAGAGCTTCTTCGTGAGCTGCAGCGAGAAGCTGCGGCCGCGGGCGAGCGTGTTGTGCACGGAAGGCTCGTAGCCGCGGGAGTCGGCGGAGAGCGGCGGCTCGAGGTTGAACAGATTGTTCACCCCGAAGCGCACGCTGGTGTCGTTCAACCAGCGGCTGCCGCCGGCGAAGCGATAGGAGACGTGGAGATTGTAGCTCGTGGTCTGCTTCACGATGAAGCGGTACGAGTAGGCCCCGTTGTTGAAGACCGGCATGATATAGCCGGGATTGCCGAGGGAGTCCCAAGTGGCCTTGGTGGTGGTGGCGTTGACGTCGGTGAACCGGCCGACGTGGTACATGCCGAGGCCGGCGCCCCAGCGGTCCTTACGCCAGGTGAGCGTGGTGGCGCCGCGCCAGATCGGCGTCGCGCCGCCCACGTTCGCGCTGTTGCCGTTGCGGTATTCGGTGCGCGGCGCGCCCGGCGAGGAGTACGAATGGTAGTCGTTGAGGTAGGTCCAGTTGGTCCCGAGGTTGAACTGGCCGACCGCGAAACGCGGGAAGCGGTAGTTCACATCGAAGTCGAAGCCGTTGGTGAACTGCTCGGCCTTGTTGAAGTAGCTCGTGCGCAGGATATCGATCCCGCCGACCACCGCGCGCTGGTTGCCCGGGGCGCGGGTGGCGTTGTAGGCCGCGAAGAAATCCCGGTCGGCCTGCGTCGGGGCGAGACGCACAACGGAAGGATCGCCCTTGTAGGCTCCGGTCCCGCTACCGAGGTCGATCTGGCCGATACTCTTGCCGGCAGCGAGCTCGGCCTGGGTGGCGGCGAGAAGCGCCGCGGTGTCGTCGGCGATGCCGCCGCCCGAGGCGATGATGCTCTTCTGGCGGATCTCGTAATAATCGACCGAGACGGAGAGCCCCTTGATGCCGGGGACCTCGACGACGAAGCCCGCCGATTTTCCAGTGGCTTCCTCGGGCTTCAGCTGACGATTACCCGAGGCGACGCTGCGCCGGTTCGAGGGGCCGTCGGTGATGAGACCGGTGACGGCGCTGCGGTAGGTGTCGGTGCTGCCGGTGACGGTACGGATGAGTGTGCCGGTGAAGAGCTGCGCGAGATTAGGCGCGCGGAAGCCCTCATTGTAGGAACCACGCACCATGATCCACGACACGGGCTTCCAGTTGATGCCGTACTTCGGCTTCGTGGTGTCACCGAAGTCGGTGTAGCTCTCGTAGCGGGCGGAGGCGCTGAACTCGAGCGCCTCGACCAGCGGCAGGCGGTTGGAGCGGCCGATCACCGGCAGCACGGTCTCCGCGTAGAGCGCGGCGACCTGACGTCGGCCATGGGTGTCGGAGTTGGGAGAGAAGCCCAGGAAGTCGTTCGTGGACGGATCCAAGCCGGAGTCGGCCGGATTGAGCCCGGCGTAGGGCGGCCGGTAGTCGCTGTAGCCCTCGAAGCGGTACTCGCCGCCGAAGGCGCCGCTCATCTTCTGGCCGGCCCACAGGCTGAGGAGGTCGCCGCTGGCGCGGAAATCACCGCTGAGCAGACGCGTGATGCCGTTGCGGATGAAGCTGGAGCGGAAGGTGGACTGCACGCTTTCGGGATTCACGTACGGCCCCGTGACGACGAGCTGGCCGTTCTGCACCGCGAACGTGCGGGTGAACGGGTTGAAGGCCTTGGCGGGATCGCTCTGGTTGATGGCGGCGACGAGCAGGCTCTTCCGCGAGGGCCCCTCCTCGTTCTCGATCACGCGGGAAACAGACCAGAGGCCCGCGGCCTCCCAGGTCCACGAACCGGCGAGCTTGCCCCGCAGACCGGCGACGCCGCGGTAAACGGCGTTGTCGACGTAGTCGGTGCGTGTCGCGATGTCGGTGAGACGCTTGTTGGTGATGGAGACAGCGGCGGGGGTGCCGGTAAGGCGCGGGGAGCCGTCGGTGTTGGGCGCCCCGGTCGGGGACCAGAAGCGGTTGCCGAAGGGATTCCAGGGGTTGGTGACCGGAACGATGATGAAACCGTCCGTGCTCTGCGTGATGCCGTCGGGCTCGCGGTAAGTGACGCCCTGCGACTGGTAGAGCGAGGCGTCGACGAAAGCGGTGAGTCGGTCGGAGAGATCATATTCCGCCGCGGCGAAGACACTCGTGCGGCGGACCTTGGGCTGGATCACGCGGTAGGCGTTGTTATTCCAGTAGAAATCGCGCGTGACTCCGGCGCGGGAAGGCGTGGCGGTCCCGAAGGTGACGCCACCGGAGCCGTTGGGCTGGAGCACGAACAGACCGGAGGTGGCGGCAAGGGCCGCGGGAATGCCAGCGGGGCGGCCCCCGGTGAAGCCGGTGACGAATCCGGTCGGGGCCGTCGCGGTGACCGTGCCGAGCAGGAAGTTGCCGTACTCGGTGGTAGCGGACCGGGCGTTGAAGGTGGTGGTGGTGGGGGCGTCCCAGGGAGCCGGCGCCAGATTGGAGTGATCGGCGTCGGCCGAGAAGGCGCGATCGCGGGTGTAGATCGGCGCGCGGCGGTAATAGTCGGCCGTGATCATCGCTCGGCCCTTGCCCTTGGCGAAACCAAGGCCGTGCGTGAGCGTCGCGCGGAACTCCTGCCCGTCGCTCTGGTCGGTCTGCGCGTAGCGCAGCGACAGCTCCGTGCCGCGGAAACTGCGCTGCATGACGTAGTTCACGACACCCGCGACGGCGTCGGTGCCGTAGACCGATGACGCGCCGTCGCGCAGCACCTCGACGCGCTCGAGGCCGCGATTGGGAAGCTGGTTGATATTGGTCGAAAGCGTGGGAACACCCGCCTCTCCCTGGCTGATGGCATGCGGCACGAGGCGCCGGCCGTTGAGGAGGATGAGCGTGTTGCTGGAAGCGATGCCGCGGAGCGAGACGCTCGCGTTATCACCGCGCGCGGTGGCCCCGAGGGTGGCCGTCTCGTTGCCGGGAAGGCCCGTCACCTGCGGCATCGCGGTGATCAGGTCGGAAGGCTGGGCCGCGTCGCGCACCTCGATCGCGCCCGCGTCGATCACGGTCACGGGCAGGACCTTCTCCACCTCCAGACGCTTGATGTTGGAGCCCGTGACCGTGAAGGCCTCCAGCTTGACGGTCTCTTCGCCGGCGCGCGGCGAAGTGGGCGCGGTTTGGGCCCCGGCAAACGAGACCAGGGAGAGGGCCAACGCCACGGAAAGGCGACGGGGGGGGACGGTGCGGTTCATGGTTTGAAAAAGGTACGAAAGGACCATCGGGATGGACGCAGGGACGAGGAGTCGGTGACGCGAGTCCGGACTAAAGACAAAAGGATTACTATGTGCGCCTTCGGACCTCGCGCAAACCACCCCGCCGGGGACGGAGCGTCATTTCATCGGCTCCACATGCACAGAAACGTCGCTAATCCGGTGCGCGGCCGAGGCTAAAAGCGCATCCTTCACCGCGTGCGCGATGGCGTGCCCGGCGGTGACCGTGAGGTTTCCGTCCACCCGCACCTGAATATCGACCAAGTGCGTGAGCCCGCTCTTGCGCATCCGCACCTTGTCGAGCGCGAGCACCCCGGGAACCGCGAGCGCCAGCGCCCGCACTTCCCGTTCGAAACCGGCGGGCACCGCCGCGTCCATCACATCACCCTGGGCCTTGAGCACCATGATGGCGCCGTTGAAGGCGATCACGATGCAGGCGAACAGCGCCGCCCAATCGTCAGCGACCTCCCAGCCCGGACCACCCCACAGGGCCAGGGCGATTCCCAGGAACGCGGCGGCCGAGGTCATCGCGTCTGACCAATGGTGCAAGGCCTCCACCCCGAGGGCCGTGCTGCCGGAAGCCTCGCCCGCCGCGCGGAGGCGACCGGAGAACCAGAGCTTCAACCCCACCACGAGAGCCAGCACCAGGAGGGTCCACCATGCGGGCGCCGCATGCGGCGTGACGATCTCGCGGACGGCGTGGTAACCCACAACCCCGGCCATCACGAAAACAAAGGCTGCGACGCCAAGGGCCGCCAGGGCCTCCGCCTTGCCGTGGCCGTAGGGATGATCGGCGTCGGGCGGACGAGCCGCGACCCGGAACCCGGTCCAGATCAGAAGGGAGGAAACGACATCGAGTATCGATTCAGCAGCGTCGGCCACGAGCGCGTAGGTGTTGCCCAAAAGACCGCCGGCCAGCTTCACCGCGGCGAGCCCCAGATTCAACGCGACGCCGCGCAAGACCAGCCGCGCGCCGGATTCAACGGGGCAGGAGGCGCGACCAGAAGATGGGATCTCCCCAGGCATTCCGACGGCAGTCTGCGCCCGCCGGGCGCCCGGGGCAACCCGGCGCTTTGCGGGAGCGCCGCCGACTGAGCGCATCGTTGACCAGCAATGGTCCATCGGGCAAAGTTCGCCCCATGACGGCGCCGACCACGATGTCAGCCCAGGATCCGGTGAAACAATTTTCCGTTTTCGCGGAGAATCGCGTGGGCCGCCTGCACGACCTCGCCGCGCTGCTCAAGCAGCACGACGTGCACCTGATGGCATTGACGGTGCTCGACACCACCGACAGCGCGATCGTGCGGATGGTGGTCGACGATCCCGATAAGGCGCGCGAGCTGATGGTGAACAACGATTTTCCCTACACGGAGGGCGAGGTGCTCGCGGTGGAGATCACCGACGAATCCCAACTCACCGGCGTGCTGGCGGCGCTCTTCGAGGCCGAAATCAACGTTCACTACGTCTACAGCTTCATCAAACGCCCCGAAGGCCGGAGCGCGCTGGCGATCAATGCCGAGGACACGGACGTGGCGGCGCAATCGCTGTCGCGACGCGGCTTCCGCGTGCTCACGCAAGGCGAGATCTCGCGCTGAAGGCGCCGCCTCCGGGCGCCGCGGGCGATCAACCCTGAACCTCGCCCATCTTATCGGCCTCGAGCTCGTAGAGGCCGGTCATGTAGCCGCTCTCGAACATCGCCCCCACCTTGAGCTGACCGTAGAAGGCCACCGGGACGTCCATCATCGGCGCCACGCCCTTCTTCATCTTAACGATCACCCACTCGTTCATGTTGGGGACCGTGCCGAAGCAGCAGGCGAGCGTGTTGCGCATCAGCAGGAACTCGACCACGAGCCCCTTCTCCATCTTTACCGGCACCATGTAGCCGGTCACCACGGCCTTCTTGCCGTTCCAGCCCTTGACGATCGGCGGGATCTGCTCCTCGCCCGAAGGCGGCTTGGCATTGGGATCGGCCGCGGGATCGAACGGCGGCGGCGTGAAAACGTAGGATGACAACTGATCGAACCCGAGCTTGAGGTAGCCGTTCTCCGATGGCGGATCCTGCGTGACGGGCGGCGCCGGATAGGGAGCCGGGATCAGGGATGGATCGGGAGCAGGCTGCGCCGAAAGAGAGACGACCGCGAAAAGGAACGGGACGAGGAGGGAGCGCGCTCGCATGATGGCCGGACCGTAGGCGGCGGCGCCGGATCGTCAAAAGGGAATTGCCACCTGGGCCACCCGCGGCGCCGGACGACGCCTTCGGTGGCGACCTCGGCACAATCCGCGGGGAACCGCCTCGGCCGCGCGCGGGAAATTGCCGGTTGAACGGCCGCGCGCGCCTTCTTTGATGGGTCCCAGCGGTGCGTTGCGCGCCCTTCCGCCCCCTTTTAACCAAAATCTCATGCCCAATCCCTGGACTGGAAAAGGAAACCCCTACACCCGTGAGGAGGTGCGCGCGCGCCTCCAGGCCACGCTCGATCAGGGCAAGGCCATCATCGCCGCCGGCGCAGGCACCGGCATCAGCGCCAAATTCATCGAGAAGGGCGGCGCCGACCTCATCATCATCTATAACAGCGGCCGCTTCCGCATGATGGGACACGGCTCCACTGCCGGCATGATGGCCTACGGCGACGCCAACGCCATCGCCATGGAGATCGGCGAATTCGAGGTGCTGCCTGTCGTCGAGGAGGTCCCCGTGATCTGCGGCGTGCACGCCACGGATCCACGCCGCCGGATGTGGCACTGGCTCGGGAAGGTGAAGGAGATGGGTTTTTCCGGGGTGAACAACTTCCCCACCCACACGATCGTCGACGGGCATTTCCGCGGTGTGCTCGAGGAAACCGGCATGAGCGTGCGCAAGGAATACGAGATGGTCGCGCTCGCGCGAAAGATGGACCTGTTCTCCATCGTCTACGTCGGCTCTCCCGAAGAGGCCGCCGAGATGGCCAAGGCCGGCGCCGACGCCATCATCGCCCACGTGGGCACCACCGTCGGCGGCAGTATCGGCGTCCGCAGCGCCGTCGTCAGCTGGGAGCACACCCTCAAGGTCACGCAGGACATCATCAACGCCGCCACCCAGGTGCGGAAGGACATCTTCTTCCTCGCCCACGGCGGGCCGATCAACACGCCCGAGGACGCCGACCGCGTGATCCGCCAGACCTCGGCCGTCGGCTTCGTCGGTGCGAGCAGTCTCGAGCGCATGGGCGTCGAGGAGTCGCTCACCGGCCTCACCCGCAAGTTCAAGTCCCTCACGGTGCCGCGCCGCTGAGCGGCGCGCCGCGGCGGCGGGCGGCGACGCCTCCGCGGCACGTTTCCCCTCCCGCCGCGTATCCGCGCCCTCCCCCGCCGCGTCTCGCCCCGCCTCCTCATGAACCCCGCCGACCGCCGCTTCGTGCAGATCGCCGACGCCCTGCGCGAGTCCAACGCCTGGACCAACAACGAGTGGCTGTGCCGCCCCGACTTGGTCGCGGCAGAGAAGCTCCTGCTCGTCCGCGCCAACATGGATCCGATGCATTGCCATCCGTTCCATTACCACCCGCACCGCGAGGAGATCATCCATGTGGTCTACGGCCGAGCCGAGCAATGGGTGGGTAACGAACGCCGCATCCTCGGTCCGGGCGAGATCGCCCACATCCCCGCCGGCACCGTGCACGCCACCTACAATCCCCACGCGGAACCACTCGTGTTCCTCGCCATCCTGTCACCGGCCAAGCTGCCCGCCGGCCAGGCCGAGGTGCCCGATCCCTGCGACGTGTCCACGCAGGAACCGTGGGCCTCGCTCCGCCGCGGTCTACCGGTCTGCCGCACCCGCGCCTGAAAAATTCCCCGCTCCACCGACCCCCTGAAACCCCTGGAAAAGCTCTCCCCATGAAACGCCTCTTGCTCCTCGCCCTCGCCTTCGCGTCCGCCGCGTTAGCGGCCGAGCCCCCTCTTCGCGTCTTTCTGCGCTCGGGCCCCAAGTCGCACGGCCCCGGCGCCCACGACTACCCGCGCTTCAAGGCGGAGTGGGTCCCGATGCTGCAGGCGCGCGGCGCGCAGGTCACCGCCGCCGACGCTTTCCCGACGCGCGAGCAGCTCGCGCAGACCGACGTGCTGGTCCTCCACGCGCAGGAGGCCGGCAACATCCCCGCCGCCGAGGACCGCGCCAACCTGATGGAGTTTCTCCGGCGCGGCGGCGGCGTCGTCGCCATCCATGCCGGCCTGGTCACGCGCGATCCCGATTGGTTCAAACCAATCATGGGCGGAACGTGGCGGCAGGGCGTCACCAAGTGGCTCGAGGCGCCCATGCATCTCTATTTCACCGATCGCGACCACCCGATCACCAACGGGGTCTCCAACTGGGCCATGAACGACGAGATCTACTACGATCTCGACCTCCTGCCCGAGGCCCGCGTCCTCGCCACCGCCTACACCCCGAAGGCGATCGACACCGGCGGGCGCGGCAACCGCGAGGCCCAGGCCCGTGCCGCCGAGGCGGTCGCTCTGCGCAAGGGCGTCAACATTTACGACGTCCAGCCGCAGATGTGGACCTACGAGCGACGCCTCGAGGGCGCCGCAAAGCCGTACCGCGCCTTCGTCTCCATCCCCGGCCACCTCCACGAGAACTTCAACCGCGCGAACTACCGCGCCATCATCCTCCGCGGTATCGCCTGGGCCGGCCAGCGCGCCAACGTCGACGAGCTCTGCCGCCCCGAGGAGCTGGGCGACACGCTACGTTATCCGGCCGACGGCCCCACGCACCCGTCGAAAGCCGCCGCCAAGATCGAAGTCCACCCCGAGTTCAACCTGTCCCTCGTTGCCGCCGAACCGCTGGTGAACAAGGTCATGAACCTGGACTGGGACGAACGCGGCCGTTTGTGGGTCGCCGAGACCCCCGAATACCCCAACGGCCGCCGCACTCCCAACGTCGAGCCGTGGAAGGACAGCGGCTACCTGCGCGGCGCCCGCGCCGACCGCGCACCCGAGGACCGCATCTCCATCCTTTCCGACACCGACGGTGATGGCGTGATGGACCGCAAGCAGGTGTTCGCCGACCAGCTCGAGCTCGTCACCAGCTTTGTTTTGCACCGCAACGGCGTGATTGCCGCGGCGGCGCCCGACATCTGGTTCCTGGAAGATACCGACGGCGACGGCGTGGCCGACCGCCGCGTGAAGCTCTACACCGGACTCGGCATCCGCGACACGCACGCGGTCATCAACAACCTGCGCTGGGGCCTCGACGGCTGGATCTACGCGACGCACGGCTACTCCTCGGGCGAGGTGAAGTCGGGTGACGGCCTGCGTACCTTCGCCACCGGTGGCAGCGGCGTCGTGCGCTTCAAGCCCGACGGCTCCGCGTTCGAGCAATACAGCAGTCGCAATGGCAACACCTGGGGCCTCGAGACCACGTGGGACGGTCAGATTTTCTGGACGCAGCCCACGAGCGGCACGGTGTTTTTCCACACCCTGCTGCCCGAAAGCGTGCTGGCGAAAGGCAAGATCCCCGGCACGACCTCGTGGAAGGGCCTGATCGTGAACCAACCGACGTTCCCGCTCCTGACCTGGCCGGAGCAGGCCTACGCGCAGATCGACCAAGTGGGGCGCTTCACCGCCGCCGCCGGATGTGCTCTCTACGAGGGCGGCGCCTGGCCGGAACGCTGGAATTACAGTTACTTCACCGGCGAGCCGACGCTCAACATCGTCCACCATCAGTTCGTGCGCCGCGAGGGCGTGAGCTACGAGGTTTCCCGTGAAACAGGCCGCGAGCAGACGGAGTTCATGCGCAGCCGCGACCTTTGGTTCCGGCCGATCGAGACCCGCGTCGGACCCGACGGCGCGCTCTATGTGATCGATTTCTACAACCAGGCGGTGATCCACAACGATACCCGCGGCCCGGTCCACGGTCCCGCCAACGCCGCGGTCCGCCCGGATCGTGACCACTATTTCTCGCGCATCTGGCGCGTGCAGCACAAGGAGGCGCGGAAACTCGCGGCGCCGGCGCTCGACCGCCGCGACCTGCCGGGCCTCGTGCGCGCGATCGAGACCAGCCCCAACGCCCATGTGAAGAAGCTGGCGTGGCGCCTCGCGCTGGAAAACCACGGCGCCGCCGGCGCCAAGGCCCTCGCCGCCGTCTCCCGCCCGCCGATCGGCAGCCTCGCCGAGCAGCGTCACGCCGCCGCCCGCACCGCCACCACGCCCGCGCAACGCGAAGCGGTTCTGGCCGAGTACGCGCGCGCCAACGATGACTGGACGCGTTCGGCGCTGATCGCCGCCGCGGCGGACCACGCCGCGGAGTATCTTACCTTGGCGCTTAACGCCCCCAACTCCGCCGCCCTCGCCTCCCTTGTCTCCGCCCTCGCGCCCGCCGTCCCGGCCGATCGCGCCGCCGCGCTCGTCCAAGTCGCGGCCAACGCGCCGGCCGCGAACGCGCCGGTGAAGGTGGCGCTGCTCCGCGGTCTCGCCCAGCAGGAGAACACTCCGGCGGTCGTCGACGCCGCCACCGGCCGCCTTCTGCAGCGCCTGCTCGGCGACTCGGCCACCGTGGCCGCCGCCCTGCAGCTCGTGGCGAAGTGGGACCGCACCGGCCAGCTCGCCGCAGCCGCCGAGCCGGTGGTGCGCCAGATGCAGCGCGACCTCGTCGACCGCGCGCAGCCCGACGCCCGGCGCGCCGAAATCGCCGCCAGCCTCCTCAGCCTGAAACAGTCCCGCCCGCCCGCGCTCGCCGCCGTCGCCGAACTGCTCAAGGAGCCGGGCACCTCCTCCTCCCTTCGCGGCGCGCTCACCGCCGCCCTCGGAGCCGCGCCCGGCAAGGATGCCGATGCCGTGCTGATCGAAGCGTTCAAGGCCACGCAATCGCCTACCGTCTTCGAGCAGATCATCCGCCGGCCCGAGACTTCCCAGGCCTTGCTGGAGGCGCTGCGCTCCGGCGCGATCGCCACCAAGGAAGTCGGCCCCGGCAACCTCGCCCGCCTCCGCACCCACCCGAACCGCGCGGTCGCCAACGCCGCCGCCAACGTGCTCGAGAAACTCAGCCCCGAGGCCGGTCAGAAGGACGAACTCATCGCCAAGCTCATGCCCGAGGTCACCAAGGCCGGGAACGTGGCCAACGGCCGCATGGTGTTCACCGCCGCGTGCGCGATCTGCCACAAGTACGGCGACATCGGCCTGCGCGACGTCGGTCCGCCGCTCGCCGGAATCGGCTCGAAGAGCACCTTGGAGCTGCTCACGCACATCGTGGATCCAAACCGCCAGGTGGAGCCGAACTACTGGCAGTGGAACCTCACGACCAGGAAGGGTGAGACGCTCGTCGGCGTCATCGTGAACGAGAACGCCAACACCGTCACGATCCGCAATCAGGGCGGCGACACCGAGGTGCGCCGGGAAGACATCACGGGCCGCGAGAACACGCGTCGTTCGTTGATGCCGGAGGGCCTTGAGGGCCTGGGGGCGGACGGCCTCAGGGATGTCATCGCGTTCCTCGCCTCGACCAGCACGCCGGCCTCCGCCGGCAGCGCTCCGGCTCCGGCCAAGAAAGCCGGCAAGGGCAAAGCCGCCGCCAAAACCACCGGAACGCCGCAACCCGCCGCGGCTGCCGTCGCCGGCAAGACGGCGACCGAGGGCCCGAAGGAAGGCGGGAAGAACGACCGCCCGCTGCCCCCCGTGGAAAAGGTGCAGTGGGAGACGGGCAAGACCCGCGTGCTCATCATCGGCGGCGGCAGCTCGCACAAGTTCACGGAGTTCTTCGGCGCGACCGATAGCGCCACGCTCCGCGCGGCCGGCTTCAGCGTCGCCTACACCGAGGACCGCGATCAAGCGGCGGCCGAGTTGGCCGCGGCCGACGTCGCAGTCGTGAGCGTGAACCGGATGTTTTTCGACACCCCGGCCTACCGGAAGGCGCTGTTCGCCTTCGCGGCCGCGGGCAAAGGCATCGTGATGCTGCACCCGGGCACCTGGTACGCCTTCCAGAACTGGCCGGAGCTGAACGCCAAACTTGTGGGCGGCGGCTCCCGCGGTCACGACAAGCTCGGACCGTACTCGGTGAACGTGCTCAAGGCCGAACACCCCATCATGCGCGGCGTGCCAGCGAAGTTCGAGGTGATCGATGAACTTTATTACGTGAACGCGGAGCCGGAAAAAATCCCGGCCGGCACCTCCGCGATCGAGGTGCTCGCGGCGAGCTCACCCAGCATCAAGTTCGGCCAGCCACACCCGGTGGCTTGGATCACCCGCCACGATACCGCGAAGGTCGTCGGCTTCACTCTCGGCCACGACGAGCGCACGCATGACCACCCCGCGTTCAAGACCCTGCTGGTGAACGCCGTGAAGTGGGTCGGGGGAAAGTAGGTCGCCCAAAGATCGAACGGGCAGGACCGGTCGCTTGGTCGGCACCCAGCTTGACGGCAAGCTGGTTTGCTGGTTTTCTGGCCTCATGAAGACCACGCTCGACCTGCCCGATGACCTCGTGCGGGAGCTCAAGCTCCGGAGCGTGCACGATCGCCTGAAGCTCAAGGACGTCGCCGCCAGTGCACTGCGGCGTGGCTTGGGCCTCGAAAGCTCCGCGGTCGCCAAACCCGAGCAATTGCCCAAGGGCCTCGGGGTGAGCCCGCAGGGCTTCCCAGTGTTCAACTGCCGCGCCGGCACCCCGGGGAAGAGGATGAGCGCCCGGGAAATCGTCGCCCTGGAACAGGAAATCATCGCCGAAGAGGATCTGAACCGTGGCGGGCTCGCTCATTGACTCCAACGTCTGGGTCGCGGCGACCTTTTCCACCCACGAGTTCCACGCGACCAGTCTCGCGAGTCTCGAAGCGGCCACTCCGGCGAATCCGGCCGTTTTCTGCCGCGCGACGCAACAGAGCTACCTGCGGCTGGTGACTTCCCCGCGGATGCTCGCGCGCTACGGCGCCGAGGGCATGACAAACCGCCACGCCCTCGCCGCACTGGCCGCGCTGGAACGGCTTCCTTCCGTAAGGGTGCGGGACGAACCACGCGGCCTCTCCGCGCTCTGGCATCGCCTCGCCTCCCGCGAAACCGCCTCCCCGAAAGTTTGGATGGACGCCTACCTCGCGGCTTTCGCCATCGCAGCCGACCTCGAACTCGTGACCTTGGATCGCGACTTCCAGGTTTACTCACCGGAAGGCCTGCGGACGCGCTTCCTCGCGCCGCCGCGCTGAAACCCTCGCGGCGAACGCACGTCCGCTTCCCCGCCACCCCATGCCCACCATCGCCGTCCTCGGCACCTTCGACACCAAGGGCCCGGAACACGCGTTCGTCGCCGACCGCATCCGCGCCCGCGGACATATCCCGCTGCTGATCAACGTGGGGTGCCTCGGCGCGCCGACGATCAAACCCGACGTCACCGCCGAGGAAGTCGCCGCGCGCGGCGGCGAAAACTGGCGGGAGATCCTCGCGCGCAAGGACCGCGGCGAATCCGTCTCGCTCATGGGCCGCGGGGCGGCCGCGATTCTCTCAGAAATGGCCGTCACCGGAAGGATCCAGGGAGTGATCTCGCTCGGCGGCGGCGGCGGCACCGCCATCGCCACCTCCGGCATGCGCGCCCTGCCCATCGGCCTCCCCAAGCTGATGGTGTCGACCCTCGCGAGCGGCCAGACCGCGCACTACGTCGGCACCACCGACATCACGATGATGCCCGCCGTCGTGGACGTCGCCGGCATCAACCGCGTCTCGCGAGCCATCTTCGCCAACGCCGCCGGTGCGGTCTGCGGCATGGTCGAGTCCCGCCAAGCCTCCCCTTCCGCCACCGCCGATCGGCCGCTCATCGTCGCCAGCATGTTCGGCAACACGACGTCGTGCGTCACCGAGGCCAAGCGGATCCTCGAGGAGGCCGGCTACGAGGTGCTGGTCTTCGCCGCCACCGGCAACGGCGGCCGAGCGATGGAATCCCTCATCGGCAGCGGGCTCGTCGCCGGCGTGCTCGACATCACCACCACGGAATGGGCCGACGAACTTGTCGGCGGCGTGCTGACCGCCGGGCCGGAGCGCCTCGACGCCACCGCGCGCGCGAAAATCCCCGCCATCGTCACTCCCGGCTGCCTCGACATGGTGAACTTCGGCGAGCCGTCCACCGTGCCGGCGAGGTTCGCCGGACGGAATTTCTACCAACACAACGCGCAGGTGACGCTCATGCGCACCACGCCCGCGGAATGCGCCGAGCTCGGACGGATTTTGGCGGAAAAGCTCAACCGCTACCCGGCGCCGGTCACCTTCCTCATCCCTCGCCGCGCGATCAGCGTGATCAGCGCCGCCGGAAAGCCATTCCATGACCCGGCGGCCGATGCCGCGCTTTTCTCCGCCGTGAAGGCTGGGCTGCGGTCCGACATCCCGGTGGTCGAACTCGACGTCGAGATCAACGACCCCGCGTTCGCGCGCGCCTGCGCTGAAACCTTGCTGCATTCCCTCGGCCGCGCATGACGCCGGTCCTCGAGTGCGTCCCCAACTTCAGCGAGGGCCGCGACCCCGCGGTCATCCGTGCCATTGCCGAGACGCTCGGTTCCGTACCGGGCGCGAAAGTGCTGCACATCGACCCGGGCCACAGCGCTAACCGCACGGTCGTCACGTTCGCCGGCGCACCGGCCTCGGTGACTGAAGCCGCGTTCCGCGCCATCCGCCGCGCCGGGGAATTGATCGACATGACTCGCCACCACGGCGAGCACCCGCGCCTCGGCGCGACCGATGTCTGCCCGCTGGTGCCGGTCAGCGGGATCACGCTCGACGAAGCCGCGGTCCTCGCCCGCGCGCTGGCCGAGCGCGTCGGACGCGAGCTCAACCTGCCCGTCTACCTCTACGAGCACGCCCAGCCGGACCCTGCGCGCCGCAACCTCGCTGACATCCGCGCCGGCGAGTACGAGGGGATCGCGGCGAAGCTTTCTCGTCCGGAATGGCGACCCGACTTCGGGCCCGCCGCCTTCGACGCCCGGCGCGGCGCGACCGTCATCGGCGCGCGCGATTTTCTTGCCGCGTACAACGTCAACCTCGACACGACCTCCCGCGACCTCGCGCATGAGATCGCGTGCGACGTCCGAACCTCGGGCCGGGTGATCCGATTCCCCGGCGGTGCGGAGAAACACGTTCCCGGCACGCTGCGCGCCGCAAAGGCGATCGGGTGGTACATCCCCGAGTACGGCCGGGCGCAGGTCTCCATGAATCTCCCCGACCTCGCGGTGACACCGGTCCACGCCGCGTTCGAGGCGGTGCGCCACGCCGCGGCGGCGCGCGGCGTCCGCGTGACCGGATCCGAACTGATCGGCCTCCTGCCGCTGGGTTCCCTGCTGGCAGCGGGCCGGCACTTCGCGGGGGCGGCGGTCGGAGCCGAAGAGGACCGCTTGCTCGACAAGGCCGTGCGCGGTCTGGGCCTGGATGATCTCCGTCCCTTCGATCCCAAGGCGCGGGTCATTGAAAGGCTGCTGGGTAAAACCTGACGGCAAAGGTGAAAACACGGTTTGGCAAAGCGGCCGCGTCGCGCACCGTACGGCCATGCCCACCAGACCCCGTCTCGCCCTCGCGGCGCTTGCCGTCCTGCCATCCTTGAACGCGCAGACTCCTCCGCCCGCCGATCCGTATGTCTGGCTTGAGGAAGTGACCGCCGAGCGCTCGCTCGCGTGGGCCCGCGATCGCAACGCGGTCTCGCAGCGCGAACTGGAAGCCCAGCCCGACTTCAAGCCGATCCAGGAGCGGCTGCTCGCGATCCTCGATTCAAAGGAGCGCATCCCGTACGTCTCCAAACAGGGCGCGCACTATTACAACTTCTGGCGCGACGCGCGGAACCCCCGCGGGGTCTGGCGTCGCACGTCGCTCGAGGAATTCAGAAAACCCGAGCCGAAGTGGGAAACGGTCCTCGACCTCGACGTCCTCTCCACCGCGGAAAAGGAGAATTGGGTATGGAAGGGCGCCGACTGGCTGGAGCCCGACCTCGACCGCGTGCTGCTCAGTCTCTCGCGCGGCGGCGCCGACGCCACCGTCACCCGGGAATTCGATCCGATCGCGAAGACGTTCGTCGCCGGCGGCTTCACCCTCCCGGAGGCCAAGAGCGGCACCTCGTGGCGCGACCGCGACACCTTGTACGTCGGCACCGACTTTGGTGCGGGCAGCCTCACCGACTCCGGTTACCCGCGGGTCGTGAAGGAATGGCGGCGTGGCACACCGCTCGCCTCCGCGAAGGTCGTCTTCGAGGGCACCAAGACGGACGTGAGCGTCAGCGCCTACACGACGGTCGAGCCTGGCTTCCGGCGCGATTTCGCGCGGCGCGCGGTGACCTTCTTCACCGCGGAGCACTTCGTCCGTGACGGGGACGGTTTCCGGAAACTGGACCTTCCGGCCGATGCGCGGATGGGCACGTGGCGCGAGTACCTGCTGGTGACGCTCCGCGATGACTGGAAGACGGGCGGCCGCACCTTTCCGGCCGGCGCGCTCCTCGCGCTGCCGTGGGAGAGTTTTCATGCCGGCAAACGCGACTTCGCGATCCTCTTCGAACCCGGCTCGCGGAAGTCCCTCGCGGGCTACAGCCGCACGCGCCACCACCTGATCGTCAACGAGCTCGATAACGTGCGGAACCGCCTGTTCCTGCTTACGCCGGGAGCGGCCGGGAAATGGAGCCGCGAGCCGCTCGCAGCACCGGAGTTCGGCAGCGTCTCCGCGAGCGGGATCGACGATGAAACCGACGACTTCTGGCTAACCGTAGACGACTTCCTCACTCCGCCGAGCCTCTACCGGGGCACAGTGGGGCAGCCCGGACGCGAGCTGCTGAAGCAGCTGCCGGCGTTCTTCGCCGCAGACGGGCACGAGGTCACGCAGCACGAGGCGGTGTCGAAGGACGGCACCCGCATCCCGTATTTCCAGGTCGCCCGGCGCGGACTGAAGCTCGACGGCAGGAACCCGACGCTCCTCTACGGCTACGGCGGATTCCAGCTGTCGCAGACGCCCGGCTACCGGGCCGCGATGGGCGCGGCGTGGCTCGAGCGCGGAGGTGTCTACGTCCTCGCCAACATCCGCGGTGGCGGGGAGTTCGGTCCCCAGTGGCACCAGGCCGCCCTCAAGGCCAAACGCCAGCGCGCCTACGACGACTTCATCGCGGTCGGCGAGGATCTCGTCCGACGCAAAGTGACCGCGTCGCGCCATCTGGGTATCCAGGGCGGCAGCAACGGCGGCCTGCTTGTCGGCGCGGTGTTCACCCAGCGGCCCGATCTGTTTAACGCGGTGGTCTGTCAGGTGCCGCTGCTCGATATGCGCCGTTTCCACACGCTCCTCGCGGGCGCCTCGTGGATGGGCGAGTACGGCAATCCCGACGTCCCCGCGGAGTGGGACTATATCTCGCGCTACTCGCCCTATCAGAACGTCAAGGCTGGCGTGAAATATCCCCGCGTGTTGTTCACCACCTCGACGCGCGACGACCGCGTGCATCCGGCCCACGCGCGCAAGATGGTCGCGCGGATGCTCGAGCAGGGTCACGATGTGCTCTATTATGAGAACATCGAGGGCGGCCACGGCGGCGCGGCCAACAACCGCCAGTCCGCCTACATGAACGCCCTCGCCTACGCGTTTCTGCTGAAGCAGCTCCGCTGAGCCGCGGCGGGCTACGTACTACTGTAGCCCGGAATCGTGTTTTCTTGCGAAGATTTACCTCGGTCGCACTGGCTTCGCATTCATCTGCGCGGCCTGCGAATTAAGTCGGCTGCCATCGGAATGGCCTTCGGCCGGCTGGCCGGTAAAATTATCCGCAGCTAGCAGCCGCGGCTACATCGAGCCCAGCTCATCCGTGTCGATCGGTGTCCATCCGTGGTTACTCACGCGCGGAGCGATTCGGGAGCTTGATCCGACCTACTGCCTAGGCCTGTGGATAGGACTCTGCGAACTCGGATCGGGCCTCGGTGACCTCCATGTTCCTACTTAACTCCCCTTCGGTTGCGGCGGAGCCGCGCCGGCATCAAAGCCCGAGGAAACTCCGCGCGTTTTCCGTAGAGATCCGCGCCAGCTCCACCGGTGGGACGCCGAACAACCCCGCCGCGAACTCCGCCGTGTGCCGCACGAACGCGGGTTCGTTCGGTTTTCCGCGGTGCGGCATCGGTGTGAGATAGGGCGCGTCGGTCTCGAGCATGAACCGCGCGAGGCCCTGCGCGAGGGCCGCCGCCCGCACGGCCTCGGCCGTCTTGTAGGTGATAATGCCGGTGAACGAACCGAGACCGCCGCGCCGGTTAAGTTCGCCGATCTCCGCCGCGCCCTCGGTGAAGCAGTGAAACACCACCCGGCGCCAGTCGACACCGCTGGCCTCAATCATCGCGACACACTCCGCGAAGGCCCCGCGCGAATGCACCACCAGCGGCGCGTCCAGACGTCGCGCGATCGCCAACTGCCCCGCGAAGGCCGCCTGCTGCCAACCGAAGATACGCGCCGCCTCGTCGGGATCCTTGGGCAGATGGAAACGGTCGAGGCCGCACTCGCCGAGCGCCACCGGCCGCGGTTCAATCTTCCAGCGCGCCTCGATTCCCGCCACCGCCACCTCCCAGCCGGCGTCGACTGAACACGGATGCAACCCGACGGTGTGGCGCACGAGTCCGTCGGCGGAATGCTTCGCCGCGAGTCCGCGGTAAAGCTCCCAATCATCCGGACCCGTGCCGATGGTGACCATCGTCGCAACGCCCGCCTGACGCGCACGCTCCAGCACCGCCGGCAGGTCACCCCGTCGCGCGAACGACTCCAGGTGGGTGTGCGTGTCGAAGAGCTCCATCGCGGGATCAGGCGCGTGGCGCAGAGCCCGTCGCAGCGGTCAGACCTTCGCGCTGTTGTCGCACTTGAAGTGGACCTGTGACCGCCGAAGCCCGAGGGCCTTGAGCGCGGACGTCTGCGCCGGATTGCGGCGCTCGATCAGGAAACGCTCGCGCTCCGCCTCCTCCTCGGCCGCCGCCAGCGCGGCCACGCAAATCATGCCCACGGCATCGTCCGGCAGCCGGCGGGCGGGAAATCCCGCGTGCGTGGTGAGCCAGCGCAGCGAGGCCGCGAGGCAGGGATCCAGGGCAGACGTGCTCATCGGCGGGAGAATGCCTCTTCCCAAGCCCCGGCGTCGAACCCTGTTAGCGCCACGCCGTCGCCGAGCGCAAAGGGGCGTTTCACAAGGTTGCCGTTGCCGCCCAGGAGCGCCAATGCCGCAACCTCGGAGAGGCCGGGCAGTTTCTCGCCCAGCCCCTGCTCCCGGTAATCCGCGCCGGAGGTGTTGAAGAGACGTCGGATCTCGCCGTCGCGCGCCGCCAGCATGCGGCGCAATTCCGCCAACGAAGGCGGGGTCTCCCGAATCGGGCGTTCCTCAAACGGCACGCCCCGCTCCTGCAGCCACTTCGTGGCGGCGCGGCAGGTGGAACACTTGGCGTAGGTGTAGACGGTCAGCATGGCGCGATCACTTCACCCATGATTCATGCTGGATGACAAACTGCCAGCGTCCTCGGTACTGACCCAACTCCCCGAAGAACCGCATCGTGGCGCCCTCGCGGGACTCGGACCGCAGCCGGCCGCGGAGGGCCTCGTCGGGCACCCACACGTCGAAGGTTTCGCCGCGAAGCTCCACCGCCAACCGTGAGCCTGCCGCCACGCGTCCTTCGACGCGCACCAGGCGGCCCTTGAACTCGTCCTGCTGCAACCGCGTGCCCGCTGGCAGGGCGTCCGGACGCAACGCGCGGCCGGCGAGATCCATTTTGGCGTAGTCGATCGTTTTCACCGCGTCGCCGGTCACGCCTCCTTCGGAGGCGTTCTTCAGCGCGAGCCAGCGATCGCGACGGCCGTCCGGAACGGCCTTGAAGGTGGCGGCGACCGGAAAGTGATCCGAAAAACCGGCCCCCGCCGGACCGTCGAAGGTCCATCGCACCGGCAGGCCTTCCGCATCGGCGTTAAGGCCGGCGAATTTTCCCACCGCAAAGGAATTGTCGACGTACTGGACGCCCTGGTGGTCGTACAACCCGCGCGAGATGATGAGGTGCATCAACGTGCCCCACTCGCCGCGGTAGGTGTCGCTGCCGCGCTGCTCCGCCGGAAGCTCGAACCAGAGGTTGTAGAGCGGACGCCCCGGCTGCCGCACCGCGAGCTCGTTGCCCTGGGAGCCGAGCACATCGTTGATGCCGGTCTCCTTCATGCGCGGGTAACGCTGGCGCTGGTTGTACTGCGAGTTGAGGTCGCCGCCGATGATGATGTCGGCGTTGGGATCGGAGGAGAGGATTTCGTCGAGCCGGGTCCGCAGGGTACGGGCATTGGCGACACGCACCGGCTCGGACTCCGGGTCGCTCGCACCCGATTTCCAATGGTTGGCGAAGAGATACAGCGGCGCGCCGTCGACGTCCGTCTGCACCTCGAGGATCGCGCGTGCGTTCAGCGTGGCATGGGAGCGCACATTCCGCACCGGCAGCCGCGTCAACACCGCGCACCGGATCTCCTGGCGGCGTTCGGAACCTGGTGCGGTGACGTTCTCGCCGGTGATGACCCGGTAGCCCGTGATACCGGCGTCGGCCAAGGCCTTGAGCAGCAGCGCCTCGGCGGGCAGGTCGGCCACCGCGGGGTCCAGCGTTTTGGCAGCCAGCAGCTGATCCAGAGTCTTCCCGCGAAGCCGCGCGAGGATCGCGTCGTAATCAGGCGCGGCGGCTCCGGGCGTGGCGTCGACCTCGATCTCGCTCAGGAGCAGGACGTCGGGTCCGCGACCGCCGTCGAACTTGGCCACGACGCCCGCGATGTTGCGCAGCTTGGTGAGGGCGTGGGCCGGCGTGTACCGCGCGGACTGGTAGTCCTCGTAGCCGCTGACGCCGTCGAGATCGAAGAGGTTCTCCACGTTGTACGCGACCACCGTGAAAGTCCGCGCCGGCAGCTGCGGCGCGAGCAGCACGACGAGGATCGCTGAAAGACGAAGGAACGGGCGCATTCGGCGTAGTTGAGGCGCGCGGTTGACCGACGCAACCCTCCGCCCGCACTGTCGCGCTCCGTGAAGGAGCCCATACTCGAGGTAAGCCGCCTGCGCGTCGCGCGGGGCCGGGCCGTCATCCTCCGCGACATCAGCTGGCGGGTAGCGGCGGGCGAACACTGGGTCGTCCTGGGAGCCAATGGCTCGGGCAAGACCTCGCTGCTGAAGGCGTTGACGGGCTTTCTTTCCCCGACCGCGGGCGGCTTCGCGGTGCTCGGCCGCCGCTACGGCGCGAGTGATTGGCGGGAACTGCGGCTGCACCTCGGGGTGGTCACGAGCGCCTTCCAGCAGTCGATCCCTCCGTCGGAGGTGGCCCTCGAAACGGTGATGAGCGGCAAATACGCGCAGCTCGACCTCTGGCACGCCGGCACCCGCGCCGACCGCACCGCGGCGCGTCGCCTAATGCGCCTGGCCGGCATCGCCCGCCTCGCCGACCGCGAGTGGGCCTATCTTTCCCAAGGCGAGCGGCAACGGGTCCTGATCGCCCGCGCGCTGATGGCGCGCCCGCGGCTGCTCATCCTCGATGAGCCCTGCGCGGGCCTCGACCCCGTGGCGCGCCATCGTTTCCTCGCGAGCGTCGAACGGCTCGCCCGCCACCGCGGGTCGCATGCCACCTCGCTCGTGCTGGTGACCCACCACGTCGAGGAGATCACCCCGGCCTTCACGCACACCCTAGTGTTGAAATCCGGCCGTGTACTCGCCGCCGGGCCGCGCGTGGAGGTACTGACCTCGACCGTATTGTCCAAAGCCTTCGGCGCCCCGCTGCGGCTGCGTCAAAAGGGCGGCGTACTCCAACTGGCCGGCGCGGCCACCCGGTGATGAGGATCATCTCCTTCAGCCTCGGTCTGGTGTGCGCCGCCACGGCTCTGATCGCGGCGCCGACAGCCGACCTCGCGCAATGGTCGGTGGAACAGATGCCGGGCGGCTCCGTGAAAGTGGAGGGCGACGCCCTCGTGATCCGCGACGCCGGTGGCTGCACGGTCTGGTGGCGCGAGCGGCTGACCGCCCCGGTTGAAATCACCTACGAGGCGAAGGTCGTCGTGGCGGGTGGTCCCTTCGACCGGCTCTCGGACCTGAACTGCTTCTGGATGGCGCTGGATCCGAAATTGCCCGGCGCGATACCCGCCGGTCGCACGGGTCGCTTCGCCGACTACAATAACCTGCACACCTACTACGTCGGCCAAGGCGGTAACAACAACACGACCGTGCGGTTCCGCCGCTACGACGGTAGCGACGCCCGCCCCCTGCGCCCGGAGCACGACCTCGCTACCCCGCGACTCCTCCTGCGCCCCAACCACACCTACCGCCTCCGCCTCGTCGCCCGAGATGGCGTCGCCGAGTACTGGTGCGACGACGAACTCATCTTCACCCACCGCGACCCCGCCCCGCTCATCTCCGGCTGGTTCGGCCTGCGGACGGTGAGGAGCCGTCTCGAGATCAGGAATTTCAAGGTGCGGGAGAGCAGTCTTTCAAGGCGCTGAGCCGCTTTTTTCCGGTCACCGCACGCCAGATCTCACCATCAGAAACGTCCCCGCGCGACTCCATCGGCGCCTCAAGGCCCGCGCCGTAAGTCACGGGCGCACCTTGGGGCAGGAAGTGATTTCGATACTTTCCGTTGCCCTTGAGGAAAGTCACCGCGGCGACGCAAGAGGCGTCGTTGCCGGGTCCCGACAATTCCGACGGCGCTTCGCCGTGGTGGTCACGCCCCAGGAAATCGACCGCTACAAACGTCAAGGCAGGCCGTGATTCGCGAGGTTGGTTATTAACCTTTTCGCCCTCGCCCGCCGTTGGCCGCCGCGCTGGGCTGCGGGCATGACGATCGACTCCGAGGACCTGCTGGAGCGTTTCTGCCGCTACGTGCGCATCGAGACGCGGAGCGACGCGCACGGCACCGGCACACCCAGCACTCCGTGCCAGTGGGCGCTGCTGCGACTGCTGGAACGCGAGCTGCGGGAAATCGGCGCGGCCGACGTCGCGATCACGGAGCACGGCTACGTGCTCGCCACAATCCCTGCCACCACCCGGCGGTCCAGCGTCCCAACGATCGCCTGGTTTGCGCATGTCGACACCGCCACGGAGCTCCCGGGTGGAGCGCGTCCGATCGTGCACCGCGCCTACGACGGCCGGCCGATCACGTTGCCCGATGATCCCGCGCAGGTGCTGGATCCAGCGGCGCTGACATACCTCCGGAGGGCTCAGGGCGAGGACATCATCACCGCCAGCGGCACGACGCTGCTTGGCGCGGACGACAAGGCGGGCGTCGCCATCGTGATGGCAGCCGCGCGCCACCTGCTGCGCCACCCGGAGATTCCGCATGGTTCGATCCGGGTTTGCTTCAACCCCGACGAGGAGATCGGGCGCGGCGTGGAGCAGCTGGATCTCGCGCTCGTCGGGGCCGCGGCGGCCTACACTCTCGACGGCAGCGAGCGGGGCGAGGTGAACTACGAGACCTTTTCGGCCGACGGCGCGCGGGTGGAGTTCACCGGTGTCGCGGCCCACCCGGGCTGGGCGAAGGACACGATGGTCAATGCGCTCCGGCTGGCCGCGCGCTTCGTGGCGGCGCTGCCACCGGAAGTGTCGCCGGAGCGCACCGCCGGTCGCCACGGGTTCGTCCATCCGGTCGAGATCTCGGGCAACAGCGAACATGCGACCGTGCGGCTGATCCTGCGCGACTTCGAGTTGGACGGGCTTGCGGCGAAACGCGCGCTCGTGGAGCACGCCGTCGCGGTGGTGCGGGCGGCCGAACCGCGGGCCCGCGTGGACGTTCATTTTTCCGAGCAGTACCGCAACATGCGCTACTGGCTCGAGAAGGACATGCGACCGGTCGAGTTCGCCCTCGCCGCGGTGCGGCGCGCGGGAATCGAGCCGGTGGTAAACGCGATCCGTGGCGGCACCGACGGCTCACGCCTCACCGCGCGGGGCCTGCCCGCGCCGAATATTTTCACGGGCATGCAGGAAGTGCACAGCCAGCGCGAGTGGGTATCGCTCCACGACATGACGCGGAGCGTCGAGACGTTGTTGCACCTCGCTCGCCTCTGGGAAGAGCAGGGCTAAGCCGGACAACTCATCCGCCCGGCGTCCGCCGCTCGCGCCAGTGGCGGGCGATCTGCAGGAGGACGACCGGACCGAAGATCCAGACCACCTGGAGCGGAAACACCTTGCGAGCGTCCGCCTGATGCCACGCCGCCAAGGCGGCCGCGACATAGGCGAGACGATGCAGGTTCTTCCACGCGCGCGCTCCCATCCGGCGCACGACCGCGTTGAGGCTGGTCACGGTCAGCACGAGGAGGATCAGGAGCGCGCCCAACCCCGCGAGTTGGAACGGTTTTCCGATCTCCTTGGTGAAGGTCTCGAAGGTGCCATCGTAGACGTGCCGCGTGTGCGCCACGAAGTGGAGCAGGCCATAGGCGAAGGCCGCCACGCCCACGAGCCGGCGGTGCCGGTTCAGCGCCCGCGCGACCGCCGATCGCGGAAACAGGATCCGCAGGGGCGAAAACGTCAGAACGGCCGCCAATAGCACGCAGCCCACCAATCCCCAGTGATGCAGCACGAACTTGAGCGGGTCGGTCAGCGCGGCGGAATCGTCGGTCACGAAGAACGGCCACGCCGGCCAAAGCCCGGGCAGAACGATCGCCGCCCAGACGGTCAGTTTCGACCGCACGACTCTCTCGATGAAGGAAGTCATCGGGCTAAGTCCGACGGATACCGGCCCGTTTCACCGTGACCCGCAACATTCCAGGTTATCCGCCGGCGCGGCCAGCCCATCACCCGTGCCCGCGTTCCTGATTTCCAGATTCCCACCAACCCCGCTCCGGCCTTCCGGCTTTCCAGATTCCTCGGTTGGCCGGTTTTGAAATTCGCCCCCACCTTACTCCCCGCCGTCGGATCGCATCTCCGCATGCTCTGTGTCGAGCGCCGGGGGTCATCCGCCCACAACAAACCCGCGCCCCATGCTCCACCTACGGGTCCGCGGGAGTTGCCCGGGGTCATGCCACGCGCGTCGGGTCGCCGGTGCTCAAAACAACTTTCGCGGATCCATCCCGGCGTAGAGCGCGGCCACCTGTTTCCCGTAGCCGTTGAAGGGAAGGGTCTTTTGCCGCATTCCCAAGGCGCCGCCCGCGCCGATCACGCGCTCGCTGGCCTGCGACCAGCGGGGATGATCCACCGCGGGATTCACGTTGGCGTAGAACCCGTACTCGCGCGGATTCATCGCCTGCCACGAGTTCACGGGCTGGCGGGAGAGGAACTCGATCTTCACGATCGATTTGCCGTACTTGAACCCATACTTCCACGGAACCACGAGACGGAGCGGCGCCCCGTTCTGGTTCGGAATCGGGCGGCCGTAGATGCCGGTGGCGATGAACGACAGCTCGTGGTTCGCCTCGTCCAGCCGCAGACCCTCGAGATAAGGCCAGTCCAGCACATCGCTGCGCTGGCCGGGCACGTTCTTCGGGTCGTTGAACGTGGTGAACGAAACGAACTTCGCCTCCGGCTTGGGATCCGCCAGCGCGATCAGCTTGGAGAGCGGGAAACCATCCCACGGGATCACCATCGACCACGCCTCCACGCAACGGAAGCGGTAGACGCGCTGCTCCGCGCCACCGAGCTTCGTCACCAGATCGTTCGCCTCGATCTTCATCGGGTTACGGCAGAGGCCCGCGATCTCGACCGTCCACGGCTCCGTCTTCCAACCACGGTTGGCGTTCACCTTCGGCTGATCCTTGGCCGTGCCGAACTCGTAGAAATTGCAGTAGCTGGTGATGAGCTCGTAGGCCGTCGGCTTGAGCTCCGGGTCGCGGTATGCGGGGTTCACCCGCGAGGGAAACCCCGCGGTCGTGCCGAGCAACGCGCCGGGCAAAAGCGCCGCCCCGCCGGCCGCCGCGGCCGATTTCAGGAAGTCTCGGCGCGGTCGCAGCGCGTAGTCGCCCTCGGGGGTGACGGCAGACTCGGGCAGTTCCCAATCCTTCGGTACGCGGATGTGCATGGCGGGAATCAGTGGGTTGGATTCAGGCGCCGGCCGGCGGGGCGAAGACCGGCGCTCTCCTCACGAAAACCACCCGGGGCGCTCTGGCAAACCGGATGACAGCGGACTTCAGACACCCCAATTGTCGCGGTAGCGCTCGCGAGTGAGCCAGCGGGAGTCGCCGCCGCTGTTGAACCCGGCGAACTTGTTGCGCACCGGATCCCACTTGGCGTTGGCGCCGTACCGGTAGGCGAAGTTCATGACGTGGCACGCGATGGTCGTGCTCGCGCCGATCGCGACGTCGCAGATCGGACGCTTCCGCGAGACGACCGCGTCCATGAAGTCCTGGAAGTGGCTCTTGCTGTTGTAGAGCTTCACCTTGGCGTCGGCGAGAAACTCGCGCTCGGTGAGGGTGACCTCGCGCTCCAGCGAGGTGCCCTTGTCGACCTCCTTGTCCCAGAACTTGTGGACCACCTTGGCGTCGCGGACGAACTCGAACTTGCCGCGGTTCACGTGGATCTCGCCCTCGGTGCCGTAGAAGGAAACGCCCTTGCCCTTGACGTGGGTGAGCACGGTGCCGTCGGCATAGACCAGCTGCGCGCCGCGCTTCGCCGTCTGCCAGTCGCGCGGGGCGCGCACCTCGACGGGGCCGTTCTCATCCTTGTCGAGCGCCCACTGGGCGATGTCGATGTGGTGGGCGCCCCAGTCGGTGATCATGCCGCCGCCGAACTCCCAGGTGTTGCGCCAGTGCGGGAAGTGATTGTGGACGCCGCGCGGCGAGAGCATCGGGTTGTAATTCACCAGCGGGCCCGGGCCGCACCACAGGTTCCAGTCGAGGCCCGGCTCGACCGGCTCCGCGGGCTTGTCGTACGGCTGCGCGGGATCACCGAACGAGACGCCGACGGCGTGGACGCGCCCGATGAGACCGTTGCGCACCAGTTCGGCGGCGACGCGAAACTCCTTCGAGGAACGCTGCTGTGACCCCACCTGGAAGACGCGGCCCGTGGCGCGCACCGCCTTCACGAGCTCGACCGCCTCCCGGACGTTATAGGTCAGCGGCTTCTCGCAATAGACGTCCTTGCCGGCCCGAACCGCGGCGATCGCGATGTAGGCGTGCCAGTGGTCGGGCGTCGCGATGAGCACGATGTCGATGTCCTTCCGTGCGAGCAGCTCGCGGAAATCAGTGTAGGCGGCGCAGCCCTTGTAGGATTCGCCGGTCTTCTTCGCGTAAGCCTCCTCGATGCGCCGGCGCTGGTGCTCGCGGCGGGTGGTGTCGACGTCGCACACGGCGACGATCTGCACGTCGTCGCGCGGCAGCAGGTTACCGACGTGGCCGTGCATCTGCTTGCCCATGCCGATGCAGCCGACGTTGAGGCGCTTGGAGGGAGCAGTCGCCTGGGACCACACGCGGCCCGGCAGGATGAGCGGCGCGGAGAGCAGAGCGGCTCCTTGGAGGAAACGACGGCGGGAGAAGTCGGGGGATTTCATGGATAAGAGGAAGGTTGCGGGGTGTCCGGAAAGACGTTCGAGGGCGCGGCGGGTTGCCGCTGAAAACGGAAGGACTCAGCGGCCGAACTCGAGGAAACCGAACCGGGCGGGCTGGTGGAAGCCGTTCAGGATGGGTGCGCTCCAACTGAGCATCTCGATGGGATTCCCCGTGCCGCGATTGAAGCGGTAGAAATTCGCGCGCCAGACCTCACCCGGCTTCGGCGCCGGCCCGCCGAGATCGGCGAAGGGAATGGAGACCTCCACGTGCCACGATTCGTCGCGATCTTCGGATTTCTGGACCGTGCCGCGCACCTTCACCGCGCTGCGCATACCCTTGGCGGTGTAGCTCCAATCACCCTCGAACTTCCGCGAGACCCCTCGGTCGTCGAGGGTGTTGCGGATGATGGCGTCGAACTCGCCGCCGAGCGGGTTCCATTGCAGCTCGTAATAGCGGGTCAGCTCGCCGCGGGTGACGAAGAACTCGACGACTTCCTCCTCCCAAAACTTGCTGTCGCGCGCGGTGAACGTCGACTGGATGTCGGTGTCGAGGCACGTCCAGCCGAGGTGCAGCGCGGTATCGTCGTACCACACCCGCACCCCAGTCGATTCACGCGCGGCACCCTGGCCGCCGGCGGGCACAAACGGCCCGAGGACCGCGGCACGGGCCCAGACCGGCTCATTAAAGTCGCCATCGAGGGTGAGCGCACCCTGCAGCTTTGGCACGACGGCGCGGCGCGGCGCCGGCAGCGTGGCCGGATCCGGTGCGGCGCCCTTCGGGGCGTCGGCGGCGGCCGCGAGGCAGGCGGATAACAGGGAGAAAACAGACGCGAGTCGGCGTACGCGGGGCGAGCGCATGGGGTGAGCAAACGCCATTGAGCCGCACCGGTCGGCGATGCCAACCCCGTTTCCTAGCGCGCGGCGGCGCGAATCGCCGGGTGCCGCGCCACCTGCGCGAGCGCCTGCTTCAGCAGCGACATCCCCGGCTCCATCCGGTGCCACGGGGACGCGCCGGACGGGTGCGGCAGCGGAATGCAGTCGACGTCGTGGCCGTGGAACGTGATCGGGAAAAGTTTACCTATCGTTCCCGCCAGCGGGCGTTCGCCCAGGAAGCGCGAAATGGCGAGTTTCCCCACGGGCAGGACGAGTTCCGGCCGCAGCAGCTCCACCTCACGCTCCAGCCAAGCCGCGCATCTCTCGATCTCCTCCGGCGAGGGCACGCGGTCGCCACCTTCCGGACGCTTGCCCGGAAAACAACGGCAGACGGCGGCGAAATAGATCCGGTCGCGCACTTCGTCCTCGGTCCAACCGAGCGCGCCGTGAAACCACTTGAACAGCGTGCGCCCGGCGGTCCAGGCAAAGGGCCGGCCCATCCGCGGCTCCTTGTCACCCGGCGCCTGACCCACCAGCAGCACGCGGCTGGCGGCCGGGCGACCCACCACCACCGGTTTGTGCATACGCGGGCAACGGTCGCATGCCCGCAACGCGGCCAGATGTCTTTCGACGACGGCGGCGGTGGCCATGGCGGCGCCTCAGCGGCGGCTACGGAAACGGCGGAAGCCGCTGCGCGGACGGAGCGTGCCCGCCGGCATGCCGCGGACTTTTTCCGGCGCCGACTGCGGCGGCCGCGGGGCGAGCGGCTTGTAATCGAAGCCCTCGAGCCGCAGTTCGGGGATTTTCTGGCCGATGAAGCGCTCGATGTCGCGCACATCCTGCGCGTTCTCGGGGGTCACAAGCGTGAAGGCGTCGCCCACCGCCTGCGCACGACCGGTGCGGCCGATGCGGTGCACGTAGTCCTCGGGATTCTCGGGCACGTCGTAGTTGATCACGTGCGTCACGCCAGCGACGTCGATGCCGCGCGCGGCGATGTCGGTGGCCACCATGATCTCGTACTTGCCGCTCTTGAAGCCCGCCAGCGCCTCGATGCGCTGGTTCTGGGAACGGTTGGCGTGCAACACGGCGACGCTGTGGTTGGCGGCCTTCAGCCGCCGCGCGATGCGGTCGGCCCCGTGTTTCGTGCGCGAGAAAACGAGTACGGAGTCGAAGTTGGCCTGCGCGAGCAGTGCGACCAGCAGGTCGAACTTCTGCTCGAACGACACCGGGTAGACCGCGTGATTGACCGACTGGTTGACCGAGCGGTTCACCCCCACCTCGATCCGGGTGGGATTGCGCAGGGCGAACGAGGCGATCGCCTGGATCTCGGGCGGAACCGTCGCGGAGAAGAAAAGCGTCTGCCGGTTCTTCGGGCAGCGGGCGATGATATCCTTCACCACCGGCAGGAATCCCATGTCGAGCATCCGGTCGACCTCGTCGAGCACGAGCACGGAGATGTCGCGGAGCGAGAGCGTGCCGTCCTTGAGGTAGTCCATCAGCCGGCCCGGGGTGGCGACGATGATGTCGACCCCGCGGCTGAGCTCGGCGCGCTGGTGGCCGTAACCGACGCCGCCGAAAACGGCCAAGGCTCGGAGGTCCGTGAACCGCGCGAAATCGCGGAAGGCAGTCTCGACCTGCGCCGCGAGTTCGCGGGTGGGCTCCAGCACCAGCACGCGCGGCTGACGGCCGCGGGCATGGGCGCCGAGGCGCGAAAGGATGGGCAGCGCGAACGCCGCGGTCTTGCCGGTGCCGGTCTGGGCGGAACCGATGAGGTCACCGCCGCCAAGCACGACGGGAATGGCCCGCAGCTGGATCGGCGTGGGCTCGGTGTAACCGGCGGCCTGCACGCCGCGGAACACGGGGTCGGATAGGTTGAGAGCGCGAAAAGGCATGAAGGTCTACAGATGAAAAAGAAAAGGACGAGGCCCCGGAGCGGAGCCTCGTCCCTGGAAATTACCGTGCTGTGGAATGCAACTGCTTAGTAACGGCGCTCGCCGCGATCGCGGCCGCCGCCACCACCGTAGCCACCACCGCCGCCGCCGCCGAAGCCGCGACCGCCGCCGCCGCCACCGAAGCCGCGACCGCCGCCGCCGAAACCGCCGGCCGGACGATCTTCCTTCGGGCGGGCCTCATTGACCGTCAGCTGACGGCCGCCGAGATCGACGCCATTCATCTTCTCCGCGGCGACCTTCGCCTCTTCCGCGGTGCCCATGGTGACGAACGCGAAACCGCGGGGGCGGCCGGTCATCTTGTCCATGGCGACGTAAACGTCGGTGACCGAGCCGAACTGACCGAAGGTCGAGCGGAGCTCGTCCTCGGTCGTCTTGAACGACAGGTTTCCAACGTACAGTTTGGAGTTACTCATTTATGATGATTCGTAGATCCCTCGTCGCTGCCAGTCCGTTCCCACCATTGGGTTTCGAAATCATCACTTAAGCCAAACGCTCAGCCAACGACTCACCAGAAACTGTCATCTAACGCTGTCTCTATCGAACGGCCGGAAACTGCACCGGTCGGAACGGTAAGCAAGGGAAATCTCAAACTCCACTTCCGGCCGGATTCCGGCGAAGGGAGGATGGGGCACCGGACATCTAACGGATTGCGGACCCGGAAGGGCCGGCTTTGTTGGCACGATGCGCCCCTGGTATTTCCCCGCCCTCGCGATCACCCTGTTCACCGCGGCCTTCGCCGCCCAACCCGCCGCGGATGAGACCCGGCTGCTCCGCTTCCCGGCGACCGACGGCACCTCCGTGGTCTTCAGCTACGCCGGGCAGCTGTACACCGCGCCGCTAGCCGGCGGCACTGCGCGGCGCCTCACCGACGGCCCGGGGTACGCGATCTTCCCGCGTTTCTCGGCCGACGGCTCCCAGCTGGCTTTCACGGGCCAGTACGACGGCAACACCGAGGTCTACGTCATGCCGGCAACCGGTGGCGTCCCAAAGAGACTCACCACCTCGGCCACCCTCGAACGCGACGACCTGGCGGACCGCATGGGGCCCAACAACATCGTGATGACGTGGCGTAACACGGCTCCGGAGGTCGTTTTCCGCTCCCGCTGGCGGTCGTTCAACCCGTTCATCGGCGAGCTTTACTCCGTGGGGCTCGACGGCGACGTGCCCGCCCAGCTGCCCGTGCCGCGAGGCGGCTTCATCAGTTTCGCCCCCGACGACAAGCGCTTCGCCTACAACCGCATCTTCCGGGAATTCCGCACTTGGAAACAGTACCGTGGAGGCATGGCCGACGACGTCTGGATCTTCGATCCCGCCACGGGCGCGACCGAGAATATCACCAACCACCCGGCGCAGGACATCCTGCCAATGTGGGCACCCAACGGAAAAATCTACTTCGTCTCCGAGCGCACGCCGCGGGCCAACCTCTTCAGCTACGACCTCGCCACCAAGCAGACCCGCCAGGTGACCGAGTTCACCGACTACGACGTGAAGTTCCCGTCGATCGGCAAGGGCTCGATCGTCTTCGAGCAAGCGGGCCGCATCTGGAAACTCGACCTCGCCACGGAGCGTACCCAGGCGATCGCCATCTCGGTGCGCGAGGACCTGCCCTCCCTCCGGCCGGGGATCCAGAATGTATCGAAGTTCGTCAACTCGGTCCGCCCCTCCCCTGACGGCCAACGCGCGGTGGTGGTCGCCCGGGGTGACGTCTTCACGTTGCCGGCGAAGGAAGGTCCGGTCCGCAACCTCACCCAGACCTCCGGCGTGCACGACCGGGGCGCGTCATGGTCGCCCGACGGCCGCTGGATCGCCTTCATCTCCGACGCCTCGGGCGAGAACGAGCTCTACATCCAGGCCCAGGATGGCCGCAGCCCCGCCGAAAAACTCACTTCCGGCGCCGCCACCTACTACTACACGCCGGCTTGGTCACCCGATTCGAAGAAGCTCCTCTGGTCCGACCGCGCCCAACGGCTGCGGGTCATCGACGTCGCCTCGAAGGAGGTCACGACCATCGACGAGAATCCCGACGGCCCGATCATGCAGTCCGCGTGGTCACCCGACTCCCGATGGGTGACCTGGACCCGCAACGAGCGCGGCACGCTCGCCAAGGTCATGCTGCACGGCCTCGCGGAGAAGAAAACGATCGCGGTGACCGACGGCTGGTACGACGCCACCGCACCTGCCTTCAGCAACGACGGCAAGTGGCTCCTGTTCGCCTCGGCCCGCGACTATCGCCCGATCTACTCCGACACCGAGTGGAACCACGCCTACAAGGACATGGAGCGCGTTTACCTCGTGGCGTTGGCCAAGGACACCCCCTCGCCTTTCGCACCGAAGAGCGACGAGGTGGCGATCGCCAAGGACGAACCCGCCAAGGCCGACGCCGAGAAAAAAGGCGGCGAGGAAAAGAAGTCCGCCGACGAGGCGCCGGCGGGCAAAGCCGAGAGCCGCAAGCCCGAAGCCAAGGTCGTGGTGAAAGTGGACGCCGAAGGCTTGTCCGGCCGCGTGATCAGCCTGCCCATCACGCCGTCGAACTACAGCAACCTGCGACTGGTGGGTGACCGCGTTTATTACCGCAGGGTACCGAGCGGAGCCGTGGGTGGCGGAGGCGGAGGCGAAGGCTTCGGCGGCGCCAGCAGTTCGCGGGCGGTGATCGCCGCCTACGACCTGAAGGCGAAGCGCGAGACCGAGCTAGGCAACTTCGAGGTCTTCGAGATCACGGCCAACGGGAAGAAAGTGCTGGTTTCCGCCGGGCGCGACTACTCCATCATCGACCTGCCCTCCGCGAAGGTGGAGCTGAAGCCCGAGACGCGGCTGAATCTCGCCAATCTTTCCGCGCGCGTGGATCGCCGGGCCGAATGGGCCCAGATGCTTGATGAGAGCTGGCGCCAGATGCGCGACTTCTTCTACGACCCGAACCTGCACGGCGTCGACTGGCCGGCGCAGCGGGAAAAATACCGCGCGATGCTCCCGCACGTGGCGACCCGCAACGACCTCACTTACGTCATCGGCGAGATGATATCCGAGCTTCATGCCGGCCACGCCTACGTCGGCGGCGGCGACCGCGAGAACGCCCCGCGCCTCAAGCTCGGCCTCCTCGGGGCGCAGGTGTCGCGCGACCCGGCGAGCCGCGCCTACCGGATCGACCGCATCCTCCGAGGCGAGAACTGGCAGACGAAGACCCGCTCCCCCCTCACGGAACTCGGCGTGGACGTCAGCACCGGCGACTACATCCTCGCGGTCGACGGCAAGCGCACCGCCGACCTCGAGAACCTTTACGCCGCCCTTGCCGGCACCGCCGGCCAGCAGGTGGTGCTGCGGGTGAACTCGCGGCCCGTCGAGGAAGGGGCGCGGGACGTCACCGTGGTGCCGATCGCCGATGAGGCGCCGCTCTATTACGAGAGCTGGGTGCAGCGGAACATCGACCACGTGGCCACCAAGACCGGCGGGAAAGTCGGTTACCTTCACATCCCCGACATGGGACCGGAGGGCCTCAACGAGTTCGTGCGCCGCTTCTACCCGCAGCTCAACCGCCAGGCGCTCATCATCGACGTGCGCGGCAACGGCGGCGGCAACGTCTCCCCGCAGATCATCGAGCGTCTCCGCCGCGAGCTCGCCATGGTGAGCGTGCGCCGCGGCGGCACTCCCAACACGAATCCGTCGCAGATGCTGCTCGGCCCCAAGGTCACCCTCCTCAACGAGTACTCCGCCTCCGACGGCGACCTTTTCCCCTACCGCTTCCGCGAACACGGCCTCGGCAAGCTCATCGGCAAACGCTCCTGGGGCGGCGTGGTCGGCATCACCAACTCCCTGCCGTTCATCGACGGTGGCGAGCTGCGCAAGCCGGAGTTCGCCCCCTACTCCAAGGACGGACGCAATTGGATCATCGAGGGACAGGGCGTGGATCCCGACATCGTCGTGGACAACGACCCCGCCCGGGAATTCCGCGGTGAGGACCAGCAGCTCGACCAGGCGGTCGAGGTCATTCTCGAGGAGCTGAAAACCAAGGGCCAGACCCTGCCGCCCCCGCCTCCGGGACCGATCAAACGCTGAACGGAAGGGGCCGGCCGGCGGTGATCAAAGCAAGCGGAGGACCTCGATGATCTTCCGCTTGAGCATCCGACGCCGTTCCACCCCGACGGTGCCTAGCTGGGCCACAAGGTCATCCTTCGCGACACCGTAGACGTAGCCGCAGTTGATCGCGGTCAAAAAAATCCAAACCGTCCGCGCCATTGAGCAGCACCTGATGAGCACGGGCAGGGCTGCCGGGGGACACTTTTTTCCCGTGAAGAACATTCACGCGCAGAATACGCTCATCGCTACAGTACTCCTCATTGGATACGATAACCGCCGGATGCAGGTCGCGATCCGTTGGACGGAACCTGAGACGGACCACCGCCCAAGGGCGAATTTCGACTCCGTGCCGGTTTTTCTCCGTAGCGGGCCGGAGTCTGCAGGGGCGGCATTTATCCGCGCGATTTCCTCATCGTTGGGCTGAAAATAGCCCACCAGCCGGACCGGGACCGGGTCGGGCAAAACGCAGGGCACGAGCTGCATTAGATCGGTCCCGTTTTGAAGAATGATCGTTTCCCCTTTCTTGGCCTGCGCGAAAATTCGGCCGAAGTTCCGCTTCGCTTCGGAGATTCTGATCGTCTTCATTAGACTCAAGCAAGGCTCACCCGGACCTCGCGTCATGGAACAGGCTCAAACCCCGACCTGAGGCGAGCTGGCACTCGCCTCGGATCGGCCTTAAGTCCGGACGGCCACCGCCAAGCTCAGGCGGTCACGAGGTCGATCACGGCCGGGTGGACGAGCCGCTCGAAGTCGGCGTAGGCCATCGTCACGGTCTCCGTGTGGGAGCCGGCGTTGAACGTGATGTCGCGCTCGCGCGTCAGCCCGGCGGAAACATGGACCTTCAATCCATACATCGGGCCGAGCGGAGGCATCGCGCCGACCTCGCAGTCGGGGAAGTACTCCTGCATCTCCCGCTCGGTCGCGAGCTTCACGTTCTCATTCTCCAGCATCTCGCGCAGCTCGTGGATCAGGATCCGGCGGTTGGCGGGTAGCACCAGCATCGACGGCACGTCATCGACCTTGATCACGATGGTTTTCGCGAAGCTGCGGGTGGCGACGTGCGCCGACACCGCGACCTCCGCGGCGGTGAACGCCGGCGAGTGACTCGTGGTCACGTACTTTATCCCATGCTCATCGAGGTAGTGGAACAGACGGTTGGCAGTCATGCATCCTCCTTGGTCGATCTTTTGCGTCGCGCTTGGGCGGCCGGAGCCGCCGGCCGCGACGCGGCTCCGGCACCTCCGGGAACACCTGAACCTACGCGCCCCCGCCGCGAAGTAAAACCGCGGAAGCAATCGGGCCATCGGCACCCGGACCGGGTTGGAATTGCCGCCCCTGGAGGTGTGTATCGCTTATGTTGACCAAAAGCCTGCGGCGGGCTGGCCGCCGCGGCTACACCGATCGCGGCTCAGACGTGTCCATCGGTGCTCATCCGTGGTTACTCACCCGCGGAGCGAGTCGGGAGCGCGATGCGACCTGAGGCTCTTGCCTGTGGATCGGACTCTGTGAACCCGGCTCGGGCCTCTGTGCCCTCTGAGTTCCAACTCAACTTCCCTTCGATTGCAGCTCCGCCGCGTTAGGTCCTCTCCCTATTTCCCCCGCAGCGCGTCGAGCACGATGCCGGGGGTGAGGAGTTCGGGGAGGATGACCGGCTGATCGCGGCCGGGTTTCCAAAGGACATTGAAGGGCACGGCGGACCGCTGGAAGCGAGCGAGCTCGGTGGTGATGCGCGGGTCCTTGTTGGTCCAGTCGGCGCGGAGCGCGACGATGCGGTTTTCGGCGAAGTACCGCAGCACCTCGTCGGACGCGAAAACGATCTTCTTGTTCGTCTGGCAGGTGGCGCACCAGCGGGCGGTGAAGTCGACGTAGATCACGCGCCCCTCGCCGCGGAGCTTCGCCACCGCTTCGGGGCTCCAAGCGTCCCACACCACCGCCGGGGGTTGTCCGGCCGCCGGGGTCGCGCCCGCGTTAACGGATCGCGGCCAGCCGAGCCACAGGCCCGCGGCGCCGACCACCACCAAGCCGGCGACGCCTAAACGGGCGCGGCTGGCGGAGGCGCCGGGCGCGTTCCAGCGGCCGTAGATCCAGACCGCGAGCGCGATCACGGCGAAACTGAGCAGCGTCCAGAGGAAGCCTTCCTCGCTGGTCTGCGCCGCCAGCACCCAGACGAGGTAACCGACCGTGCCGTAGAGCGGGAAGGCCATGAACTGCTTGAAAGTCTCCATCCACGCGCCGGGCCGCGGCAGCACCTTAACCGCCCCGGGAAAGATCGACAGCAGCAGGTAAGGCATCGAAAGCCCCAGCGCGATCGAAGTGAAGATCGCGAATGATTCCAAAGGCGGCACCGCGAGCGCCGCGCCCAGCGCCGGCGCGAGGAACGGCGCGCTGCAAGGCGTCGCCACCACCGTGGCCAGCACGCCGGTAAAAAAAGATCCCGCGTAGCCCGACTTCATCTGCAACTCGCCACCCACCGCGGTCGCCGAGAGGCCGAACTCGAAGACGCCGCTCATATTCATCCCGAACACCAGCAGCAACACCGCCAGCCCGTAGACGAACGGCGCCGACTGCAGCTGGAAGCCCCAGCCGAGTTGATCGCCCCCCGCCCGCAGCACCGCCAGCGCACCGGCCAGCAGCCAGAACGAACCCAGCACGCCGCCAGTGAAAACCAGCCCGTGCGCGACGATCCGACCGCGCTGGTGTCCGGCTTGATTCACGAAACCGAGAATCTTGATACCCAGCACCGGGAAAACGCAGGGCATAAGGTTCAGGATCAGGCCGCCCAGAAACGCGAGCAGGAGCGTGCCAGCCAGCGAACCGGCCGCGGCCGCCGGCGCCGCCGTCGACGCACCGCCTGAAGCCGCGGCCGCCGTGGATTTCGCCGCGGATGCCGCGGGCGCCGCCGCCAAGGCAACGTCCACCGCCAGACCGGGCAAAGTACCCTCGGCATTCCAGCCATTAGCGGCCGTCACCACGCCGACGAGGCGCTTTGCGTCGGCGGGTGCGGACGCATCGGCTTTCAGTTTCAAGGTATAGATCCCGCCTTCCGCCGAGAGCACCTGCGGCAGATCGTAGGCCACCAGTCCGTCGGCCGCGAAGAAATGGAGCGCACCCGGGGCATGCGCCGGCCCGGAGCCGCCGGCAGCCTTTACCGCAAGGGTGATGTCGCCACCGACCCGGGATGCCGAGACAGCCCAACCGGGATCGGCCCGCGGCAACCGAGCCAGCACCGCGCCGATTCTGGCGCCCCACTCCGCAGCGGGAACCGGCGGCTCGGTCGTCACCAGCAACGTGAGCGAGACCTCAGTATTGCCGGGGATGCAGACGTCCTCGCACATCAGCCAATCCGCCGTCGCCTTGAGCTGCACGCGGGAACCGGGCTTGAGGTCGGCCGGCGGCGTAAGCGTGACCGGCAGCAGCAGATCGTCCTCGTAGCCATTGCCGGTGACGTTGCCCTTCTTGTCGCGCAGGACCTTTGGCGCGGGCCAGAGGATGTCACCGGCCTTCCAACCCTCGGGCAACTTCCAGGCCAGCGAAGTGGCGAGCCCCGTCCCGGGATTGATCCAATACGTGTGCCAGTGCTCCTTGTGCTGCAGCCGGAGGGCGACAGTGATCGGACGGCCCGGCTGAATCGAGGCATCGGCCGCGACCAGCGAGGCCCGCACCTGCGTCTGCGCCAAGGCGGGAAAAGCCGTCGCGAGCGCGGTGAGCAGGAGTGCGAAAATGGCTCTGAAGCGGAAGGTCATGGCGGAAATTCAGTGAGGGAATCGAGGTGGTGCAAATTCAGGCGCGCCCTTCCCTGGAGCCGCGCCCTCGACGGTGGAAGCCAGTCGCGCCCTCAGGCGAAGGCCGCCCGCATCTCGTCGAGATGGCGCGGCACGGCGGTGGCGGGGTCTTCTTTGCCCTCGTACTCGAGCGCGACCCAGCCTTGGTAGCCGCCATCGCGCAGGAGCCGCGCGAGTTTCTTGAAGTCCGCGGCCTGCCGGGCGCCGCCGGCCGGCTGAAGTTCGGATTTAAACTGCACGTTGACCGAATAGGGCACGCACTCCGCGAAATCGCGGTAGGGATCGGCGGTGCGGAAATTGCCTGAGTCGAGGTTGATCCCGATCCAGGGGCTCTTCACCGCCTTGACCATCGGGAGCAACGTCGCCGCGCTGCCGATCGAGTCGTGGTTCTCGAGTCCTAGGAAAATGCCTTTCTTCCCGGCGTAATCGCAGCACTCCTCGAGCGCGCCGACCACGAGCTTGTCGGCCGCGTCGCGCGGAATCTCCTTCGTGACGCCCGCGAACACGCGGATGTGCGGCGCGCCAAGGGCGGCGGCGCGGTCGATCCACTGTTTGGTGAGCGCGATCTCGGCGTCGCGCTTCGGGCCCTTCGGATGCGAGAAATTGTTGCCGATCGCCGTGCCGCTGATGGCTACCCCGCGCAGGAATGCGTGGCGCCGCAGCTTGATCATGTAGGCCTCCGTCTCCTCGGCGAAGAAGTAGGTCGTCGGCTCGGCGTCGCAACCGTGCGCCGCACAGTAATCGATGAACCGGAACATGTCGGTCGCCTTGGCCGCCGGCACCTTGGGGTTCGGTTTGCCGCGCATGATCGGGAACGTGTCGCGGAACGAGTACGCGGCTAGGCTTAGCCGGAGCACCGGTTTGCCCGCGCGGCCGAGCGGATTGGAAGCGGCGGCGCGGAGGGAAGCGGGCGCGGCGATCGCGGCGAGGCCGGCGGCAGCGCCCGCCTTCAGGAATTCACGGCGGGGGAACGAGGTCATGGGGAGCATGGGGAAGAGAGAACACAATCACCCCTTCGCGCACCGGCAACGGATTTCCCGGAACAACGGCTGACCAGCGCCCTCGTCTCTTTTACTCCTGCTTCGGCCGCTTGCCCTTTTTACCCCCGGGGCCACCCGGCGGCGGACCGCGCCGCAGAAAACTCGGATCGGGCGTGCCGTGCCAGAAGCGCGGGATGAAAGGAAAGGCGTCGGTGAGCACGTAATGATACGTGCCGCCGGGAAACTCCGGCGTGGGACCGGTGCGCCCGTTGCAGGCGTCGAGATCACCCGCTCCGGCGACGAACTCCCAGTCGCGCACGTAGGCGCCGTCGGGCGTGCCGCCTGGGCCGCCTTCGCGCCGGCCCGCTTTCAAGCGGTAGCTCGGCGTGGCGAGTTTCAAGGCGCCCGCGGGATTCGCGGGATCGGCCGGAATCCATGGCCCGTAGATGGGAAATCCGTCCGCCGCCCATCCGATGAGCGCCATCCGCGGCTGTCCGCCCGTGAGTTTCTCCAGCAGCGCCACGGGCAATCCGTGATAATGATACGCCCCGGTCGGCTGCACGTGACCGTGTTCGCGATCGAGCCCGAGGTTCCGGCCACCGCCCAGCGCCTCGTATTGCCAGCCGCTCGAACGATCATCCTGCCACCATTCCGCCGCGCCGGGATCGAGCACCACACCGTTCACCGCGATTCCGAACGGGCTCATGCCCAACGGCGTCGGAGTCGCCGCGGCTTGGGGCAGCAGCGGAACGCGGAACTCATGCCGCTGCGGCGCGATCCGGTTCGGATTACCCCGGCCGGGAAAACGCCCGGTGGCGTGATCGGGGATGCCATTGGCGCGGATGATCCGGACCCCGCCCTCGACCGTGATGCTCACCTGCGGCGCCTCACCGGCCCACTCGATCGCCGGCAGGCTTTCGTGGCCCGGATGGGCGAGGACACAGTCCGCCCAGCCGGCGGTGAACAGCGACATCGCGACCCGGCTGGCGGCCGAGCGGAAACGAAGGAAAGCTTCCGTTCCGACAGGGTGGTTGCGCCGACGGAGGAAATTCAACACACCAGCGCCATGTCAGACCGCCCCGAGGGCCGCACGCTGATTCTCATGGTGGACGACGACCGGAAGCTCTGCCGGCTGGTGTCCACGTATCTCGAGCCGCTGGGATTTTCCGTGACCGCCGTTCACTCCGGCCCGGAAGGCGTGGAACGCGCCACGGCCGCCGACGCCCCGTGGCACGCCGTGATTCTGGACGTCATGCTGCCCGGCTTTGACGGGTTCGAGGTGCTGCGGCGGATCCGCCAGCGCTCCACCGTTCCGGTGCTCATGCTCACCGCCCGCGGGGATGAAACCGATCGCATCGTGGGACTCGAGGTAGGAGCCGACGACTACCTGCCGAAGACCTTCTCGACGCGCGAGCTGCTCGCACGGCTACGCGCCGTGCTTCGCCGCAGCGCCGCCCAGTCCGCGCCCACCGCCGCCATGCCGCCGGCCGAGATCGTCGTGGGACCCCTGCGGGTGAACCTCGAAGCCCGATCCGCCGTGCTTGACGCCTCACCGCTCGCGCTCACGCCGGTGGAGTTCGACCTTCTGGCGAGTCTCGCCAAGGCGCGCGGACGGGTGAAGTCCCGCGAGGCGCTCCTCGACGAGTGCCGCGACCGGAACTATGAGGTCTTCGACCGCTCGATCGATGTCCACATCTCGTCCCTGCGGCGCAAGCTCGGCGATGACGCCCGGGAGCCGCGCTACATCCGCACCGTGCGCTCCGCCGGCTACATGATGGTCGGCCCGGAATGAGTCCGGCCGCGATGCCCCGCTGATTTTGTCCTAACTCCGCCCTCCGCGACGCGTCCCGTCCGACGTCCGATGAAGGTATCCTATCCGCTTTCGCTGAAGGTCTCGCTGTGGCTGGTGCTCAACCTGCTGCTGCTGGCCGCGCTGGGTGTGGGCTTCTTCGTCGCACAGGGCGGCCTCGGCTGGAGCGCGCTGGTCGCCGGGCCTTCGGGCGACCGGGTCCAGTCGTTGTTCAGCGCGATCGCCGGCGAGGCCGCCGCGGCGAACGGCGAGGCGCGGCACGCGGTGCTGAAGCGGTTCGGCGAAAACTACGGCGTGGAGTTCATGCTTTTCGGTTTCGGGGAAACCCAGCTCGCCGGACGGAGCACGGAACTGCCGGCTCTCCTGCGCGAGAGGCTCGGCCTGCGCGGGGGACCCCGAGGTTTCGGGTTCCGCGGCGGTGCGGCGGGCTTCACCGGCCCGCGCGAGGGCGAGCGCCCGTGGCGCGACGGCAGGGAGAAATCCATGCGGGACGGCCCGGACCGCGCCTGGACGCCGCCGGATCCCGCGCGGAAGGGGGAACTGCCGTTACCCGCACCCGGGGACTGGCGCGCCAGCCGCTTCATCCTGCGCACCTCCGATCCCTCGGCCTACTGGATCGGTCTGCGGGTGCCCTTCGCGGCGCCGGAACGCATCGGCCGACCGACGCCCGCGCTGCTCGTCGCGCGCGTCGGTTCGTTTTGGAAACTGCTGGATCTCGTCGGCCTGGAGGCGTGGTTCCTCGCGGCCGGAGGCGTGCTCGTGCTTTCCGTGCTGTTCTGGCTTCCGCTCGTGCGCAGCATCACGCGGCCCCTGGCCCAGCTGACCACGGCCACCGGCCGCATCGCGGAGGGCCGCCTCGACACCCGGGTGGACGCCAGCCGGCGGGATGAACTCGGCCGGCTCGGCGAGTCGGTGAACCGGATGGCGGCGCGCCTCGACGCGCAGATGACAGGGCAGAAACGCTTCCTCGGCGACGTGGCGCACGAGCTTTGCTCCCCGCTCGCACGACTTCAGCTGGCGACCGGAATCCTCGCCGAGCGCACGCCCGCCGAACTGCGTGACACCGTCGCCGACGTGCGGGAGGAGGTGCAGCAGATGAGCACGCTCGTGAACGAGCTCCTCACTTTCACAAAAGCCGGCTTGCAGCCGCGGCAGGCTGAGCTCACCGGGGTACCCCTGCCGGCTCTCGCGCAGGACGTCGTCTCCCGCGAGGACGCCACGGGCCGCGTGATTGTTGACTTGCCGACGGACACGGTGGTGCAGGCCGACGCCGCGCTGCTGGCGCGGGCCCTCGCCAATCTCGTGCGCAACGCCCTGCGTTACGCCGGAGAGACGGGCCCCGTGCGCGTGAGCGCCGCGCGCGCGGGGGGAACCGTGATCATCACCGTCGACGACGAAGGCCCGGGCGTACCGCCCGCGGATCTAGACCGGCTCGGTGAGCCCCTCTTCCGGCCGGAACTGGCGCGAACGCGCGAAGGCGGCGGCGTGGGCCTCGGGCTCGCGATCGTCCGCTCGAGCATCGCCTCGTGCGGGGGCGAGGTGCGCTTCTCCAACCGGGACCCCCGCGGTTTCCGGGCTGAGATCCGTTTGCCTGCGGCCTGAGTCCGCCGGGGAAACTTTACGTTTCCTTAACAAATCCGGTGCCCCGGCGAAATGATACCCTAACACCCGCCCGGTACGCTTGGTGGCATGTTCCGCCCCACCTGCGATTTCACCCCCGTCGAAGGCACGCCGCGCCAGACCGTTTCCCAACGGGGTGACGCAGCCGCTGACCAAGCCCGCGCGGAGCTGCTCGAGCTCGTACGCCGAGCACGTGCAGGGCGGTCCGACGCGCAGGCGGAGCTCGTGCGCCGATACTCGCGGCGTCTCACCGGCTTCGTGCGCGGAATCATCCGCCAGCCCGACGCCGTGGAGGACGTGGTGCAGGTGGCCTTCATCAAGATGTTCCGCCGCCTTTCCCGCCTGCGCGATCCGGCCGTGTTCGAGTCCTGGCTCTTCACCCTGGCCCGCAACAGCGCCCTCGATTTCATCCGCCGCCGTAACTGCCGGCCGGCCACCGTCGGGATCGACGAGCAGGTGAATCAAGTCGCCGACCCCCGCAACGAGACCGCGGTGCCCGAGATACTGGCGGCCCTCGAACACGCCCTCGCCCGCCTCAATCCGCTCGATCGCGGTCTCGTCAGCCAATTTGTCCGCGGCGACAGCTACGGCGAGATCGCCCGGCGCGCCGGGATTTCCCTCGCGTCGGTGAAGGTGCGCCTGCACCGCGTCCGGCCGTATTTGCGGAACGCGGTCGGCGAGATGACAGCCACGCGGGTCGCGGGCACCCGGGGTTGGGGCTCGGCTGCGCCGGCGCCTCTCGCCGCCTGAAGCGCTTTTCAACTCCACGGTTTGCTTCGCGGGGTCGGCGGCGGATGATGGGAGCCTCATGACCTCACCCGCGACCTCATCCCGCGTCTGGTTCATCACCGGCTGCTCCGGCGGCCTCGGGCGCGACCTCGCCGCCGCCGCTCTCGCGCGCGGAGACCACGTGGTGGCCGCGAGCCGTCGGCCGGACGCGCTCCACGATCTCGTCGCCTCACACCCGGAAACGTGCCGGGCGTTCGCGCTCGACGTCCATGACCCGGACTCGATCCAGGCCGCGGTCGAGGAGGCCGGGCGTGAGTTCGGGGCGATCGATGTCCTCGTAAACAACGCCGGTGGGGCGGTTTTCGGGGCGTTAGAGGAGCTGGACGACGCGGAGACCGCGCGGAACCTCGAGCTGAATTTCCTCGCGCCGCTGCGGCTGACGCGCGCCGTGCTGCCGTTGATGCGCACGCGGCGGCGCGGTCATATCATCAGCCTCTCCGCCGCCGCCGTGCTCGGAAACTATCCCGGCTTCTCAGCCTATGGCGCCGCTAAGGCCGCGCTCGAGGCGGCGATGGAGTCGCTCGCGCAGGAAGTGCGGCCATTCGGCATCGGTGTCACGCTCGTGCAACCGGGACCGTTCCGCACCGGTTTCCTGGAGCGCTCGACGGAGCGCGCCGCGGCACGCATCGACGATTACGCCGCGACGAGTGGGAAGTTTCTCACCTACCTCGGATCCATCGCCGGCAAGCAGCCGGGCGACCCCGGCGGCGCGGCGCGCGCCATCCTGACGGTGGCCGACGCGGAGCGCCCGCCGCTGCGGCTGGTGCTGGGCAAGTACGCGATCGACAAGGCCCGCCGAAGGCTCGTGACCGCCGGCCGTGAAATCGACGCCTGGGCCGAGGCGGGAACCGCGGCGGATTTCCCGGCGGGGTCCTGAATGAGCTCCGCCGTTGAAGACGTGGTGATCGTCGGCGCCGGTCTCACCGGCCTGCTGCTGGCGCGTGAACTGCACAAAAAAGGGCGGCGCCCGGTGCTCCTCGAAAAAAGTCGCGGGGCCGGCGGCCGCATGTCGACGAAACGCGTGGAGGGCGCGGTGTTTGACCAGGGGGCGCAGTTTTTCACCGCGCGGACGCCGCGTTTCGCCGCCGAGATCGAGGCATGGTGCGAGGCCGGGGTTGCCGCCCCGTGGCCGGACGGTGCGCCGTACCGGTACGTCGGACGTCCCGCGATGAACGCCGTGGGGAAACACCTCTCGGCCGGACTCGAGGTACGCCGCGAGGCCAAGGTGCTGGCGGTGAAGCGAAATGCGGAGGCTTGGGAGATTACAGTCGAGAACCAGCCGGCCCTTCACGCACGCGAGTTGGTGCTGACCGCGCCGGTGCCGCAGTCGGTCGCCCTGCTCGCGGCCGGGGATGTCGTGTTGCCGGCCGATCTGGCCGCGGAGCTGCGCGGACTCGATTATCACCCGTGCCTCGCTCTGATGCTCACGCTGGCGGAAACGAGCGCACTGCCCGCCGGCGGACTCGCGCCCGATGACGGCGGACCCGTGCGGTGGATCGCGGACAATACCAAGAAGGGTGTGTCACCCGGAACCTCCTCGGCTGTCACCGTGCACTTGGCGCCCGCGTTCTCGGAGGAAAACTACGGTCGCACAGAGGCGGAAGTGCTGGCGCTCGTGTCGCCGCTGATCACGCCGTGGCTGGGAGCGGCGGTGACGGGTGTGGCAATGCACCGCTGGCGCTACAGTGAACCGAAGACACGCCACTGCGAACCGTGCGTGTGGCGGCCCGACCTGCGCCTCGGAATTGCTGGAGACGCGATTGGAGGCCCGCGCGTTGAAGGCGCGGCGACATCCGCGTTCGCGCTGGCGGATCGGATGGCGGGCGAAAGGAGTTCCGCCCGCGAAGTGGGAACGTGAAAAAGGCCCGCGGGTTGCGGGCCTTCGCGGTGACGGCGCTGACGCCGGTCACTTGATCTCGAGCTGCGGGCGTGTCGGCTCGGGCCAGTCGATGTGGTAGAATTTCCCGCGTGGCTGGTCGACGCGCTCGTAGGTGTGCGCGCCGAAGTAATCGCGCTGGCCCTGGAGCAGGTTGGCGGGCAGGCGGGCCGAACGGTAGCTGTCGTAGTAGGCGAGCGCGGAGCTGAACGTCGGCACGGGCACGCCGCACTCGACGGCGAGGGCGACGACTTTGCGCCAGTTGGCCTGCGCCTGCTTGACGGTCTTGTTGAAGTACGGATCGAGGAGCAGGTTCGCGAGGTCGGGTTTGCGAGCGTAGGCCTCGGTGATTTTTTGCAGGAAGACCGCGCGGATGATGCACCCGCCGCGCCAGATCTGGGCGATCTCACCGAAGTTGAGCTTCCATTTGTACTCCTTCTGGGCCTCACGCATCAGCTGGAAGCCCTGTGCGTACGAGCAGATCTTGGAGCAATAGAGGGCATCGTGGATCGCGGCCACGAGCGCCTTGCGGGAGCCACGATACTTCTTGGTGGGCCCCTTGAGGATCTTGGAGGCGGCGACGCGCTCCTCCTTGATCGCGCTGAGGCAGCGGGCGAAGACGGACTCGGCGATGGTCGGAGCGGGCACGCCCATGTCGAGGGCGTTGACCGAGGTCCACTTGCCCGTGCCCTTCTGGCCGGCGGTGTCCAGGATGACATCGACGATGGGCTTACGCGAGGTGGGGTCCTTTTGCTTCAGGATGTCGGCGGTGATCTCAATGAGGAAGCTGCCGAGCATGCCCTCGTTCCACTCGGAGAAGATGGCGCCCATCTCCGGGGCCTTCAGGCCGAGGAGCCCCTTCATCAGCGCATAGGCCTCACAGATCATCTGCATGTCGCCATACTCGATGCCGTTGTGGACCATCTTCACGTAGTGGCCGGCGCCATTCTCGCCGATGTACGTGGCGCAGGGGACACCGCCGACGATCGGCTTGCCGGGGGCGGCGCCGGTGAGCGGACGGCCGGTTTTGGCGTCCACCTTGGCGGCGACGGCGTTCCAGATCGGCGCGAGCTCCTTGTAGGCCGCGGGATCACCGCCGGGCATCAGCGCCGGGCCGAAGCGGGCGCCTTCCTCGCCGCCGGACACGCCGGAGCCGATGAAGCGCAGGCCCTTTTCGCGGAGCGTGCGCTCGCGGCGAATGGTGTCGGTCCAGAGTGCGTTGCCGCCGTCGATCACGATGTCGTTGGCATCAAGCAACGGCACGAGGCTGTCGATGACGGCATCGGTACCCTTGCCGGCCTGAACCAGGATGATGATTTTCCGCGGCTTCGCGATGGAGGCGACGAACTCCTCAAGGGTCTTGGCGCCGACGAGCCCGCCGGGCGTGTTCGGGTTTTCCGCGACGAACTTCTCGGTCTTCTCGGTCGTGCGGTTGTAGACCGAGATGCGGAAGCCGTGGTCGGCGATGTTGAGCGCGAGGTTCTGACCCATCACGGCGAGCCCGATGAGTCCGATGTCGGAGTGCGTTTTGGCCATGGAGAAAAAAGCGAAAGGAAACATAGAGCCCGATGCTCCCCGAAAACCAAACCCTTTCTCCGTCGAACCGTCCAAGTCATAGACAAGCCCGTGGCCGCGGCGCCGGCGGGCGGAAACCACTGCTGGGGGACAGGCTACGCGACGGCACTGACCCTGACCGATGCTCGCGGAACAGCCTGACCCTGCAAAAATCAGCGTCGGGCGCGCCTCACGTAGCCTGTCCCCGCCGCTTATTCGAGCCGTAGCCGCAGTGCGGACATTCACTCTGTGGGTTCCATTTAGTTACTATCCAACAGCTGTTTAGATCGTAAATGCCGCCACCTACCGCCCAATCCGTAAACAGCCTGTCCCCGTGAAGAGAGGCCATGCACCGAAGATTCTCTCCGGCGACACAGCCTGTCCCTCGGCTGAAGAATCCCAACTTCCCGCTGGCAAATCCTGGGGTCATCGGTTCGCTGCTTAACTGATACCGAGTCTCACTCCAATGTCGTCGTCCTTGCCCATTACACCGCTGTGCCAGCTACCCGCCGGCACCACAGCCCGGGTGTTCCAGCTCACGGGTGACGACAGCTTTTGCCAGCGGATCCGCGAGATGGGCTTCGGAGAAGCCGCGCTTGTGACCAAGATCTCGGGGTCCACCACCAGCCTCTGCCTCGTCAACGGCATGCGCATCGCCCTGAACCATCGCGCCGCCATGAGCATCGTGGTCGAGCACTTGCCGGCCCAGGCGCGCTGAGGACCTGCCCGCCCGCCATGGGATCGGACGCCAGCCAGCCCAACACGGGCGGAGACCCGCGCGCGTCCCTGCCGGCCCACTTCAGCGGGAACTCACCGGTTCGCCGCCGCCCCTCCGCCGCTCCGCGCGCCCCCGTGTACGCGATGGTGGGCAATCCCAACTGCGGTAAAACCACCCTCTTCAACGCCCTCACCGGACTGCGCCAGAAAGTCGGAAACTACCCGGGTGTCACCGTCGAGAAGAAGATGGGCGAGGCTTACTCCCAGCATGGAAAGCCGATGTGGGTCATCGATCTCCCCGGCGCCTACTCGCTCGCCGCCCGCTCACCCGACGAGGCCGTCACCCGAGACGTGCTGCTCGGTCGCCGCACCGATACACCGCAGCCCGACCGTATCATCTGCGTGCTCGACGCGACCAACCTCGAGCGGAACCTCTATCTCGCCCACCAGATCCTCGATCTCGGCCGGCCCGTGATCGTGGTGCTCAACATGATGGACCTCGCGCGCCGTGCCGGAGTGGCCATCGACGCCGCCAAACTGGAGGAACAGCTCGGCGTGCCTGTCATCACCTGCGAGGCGGTGCACAACCGCGGTGTCGTGGAACTGCGCATCGCCATGAGTCGCGCCGAACTGCCGCTCGCCCGACACCGTTGGGACGTGCCCGCACCGATCGCACCCGCCGTCGCTGAGCTGCAGGCCGGTCTCGTCGACGAAGGCCGACCTCCACTAGTGGCGCGCGCGGAGGCCCTCCTGCTGCTGACGGATTTCGACACGGTGCGCGTGGCCGGATCCACCCCCCTTGGAAACCGCACCGCCTCCGTGCTTGAAGCATGGCGGCGACGCTGGAGCGCCGAGGGCACCGACTGGTCCGCCGCGCTCATCAAGAGCCGCTACGAGGCCATCAACGTGCTATGCCAAGGCGTCGTGGACCGCCCCGCGCCGAAAGGGCTATCACTCTCCGACCGGATCGACGCGCTGCTCGTACACTCCGTCTGGGGTTGGGTCGTGTTCGGCGTGATCATGGCGGCGATGTTCCTCTCAATCTTTACCTTGGCGGAATACCCGATGGGGCTGATCGAGGGTCTCGTCGCCGACGGCGCAGGTCTGATCAAGGAAACGATGCCGCCGGGCGATCTGCGCGACCTGCTGACCGAGGGCGTAATCGGCGGGGCGGGCGGCGTGGTGGTTTTCCTGCCGCAGATCCTGATCCTATTCCTGTTCGTCGGTCTGCTTGAGAGTACCGGCTACATGGCGCGCGCGGCATTCCTGATGGACCGGCCGATGAGCCGCGTCGGCCTTCACGGCCGTTCCTTCATTCCCCTGCTCGGCTCCTATGCCTGCGCGATCCCCGGCATCATGGCGACACGCACGATCGAGAACGCGAAGGACCGACTCGCCACGATCCTTGTCGCGCCCCTGATGAGCTGCTCCGCGCGACTGCCCGTCTATCTGCTGATGATCGCGACGCTGCTCCCCGGCCGCGAAGTCCCGGCAATGACGAAAGCCGGCCTCATGCTGCTGATGTACGCGCTGGGCACGGGCGGAGCGTTCGGCTTCGCGTGGCTTTTCAAGCGCACCTTCCTTCGCGGCGACAACCCGCTCATGATCCTCGAGCTGCCGCCCTACCAGCCGCCACGGCTCAAGGAGATCCTTCGGCAGATGCTCGAGCGCGGGTGGCTCTTCCTGCGCAACGCCGGCACCATCATCCTCGCGATCTCGATCGTCCTTTGGTTCCTGACGACCTACCCGAAACATCCCGATCCGCAGGCGACGGCCGACACCCAGATCGCACACAGTTTCGCGGGGCAGGCGGGGCACATCCTGGAGCCCGTCATCAAGCCGCTCGGCTTCGACTGGCGCATCGGCATCGGCCTCATCACATCCTTCGCCGCCCGCGAGGTGTTCGTCAGCTCCATGGGGGTGATCTTCGGGGTGGAGAGCGCCGACGAGGACACCGCCCCGATCCGCGAGGCCATGCTTAAGGCGACCTGGCCGGACGGCGCCCCGCTGTTCACGCCCCTCGTCTGCCTCACGCTCATGATCTACTACGTCTTCGCGATGCAGTGCATGAGTACCATCGCGGTCGTGCGCCGGGAGACGCACTCCTGGCGGTGGCCGCTTTTTCAGGTAGCATACATGACCGGAACCGCGTGGCTCGTCTGCCTGCTCTTTTACCAGGCCGGCCGCGCCCTCGGCTTCTGATCATGGACGCCTCCTCCCAACGGATTGCCGCCCTCGCCGTGGTGGCCCTCGCCATCGTCGCACTGGTCGCCCGCGCTTTTCGCCGCCGCAAGGGCGCCGGCTGCAACGCCGGCTGCGTCTGCGCGACCCGTCCGCGACGAACGGAATAAGCTCCGCGAAACCGCGGACCTTCCCGGCTGCACCCGCGCCAAATCCGTTGCGGCCGCGTGCGGCCTACCCATCTTCCCGCCATGCCCCTTCGTCTCCTCGCCGCCCTCGCGGCCGCGTTCCTCGCCGCCAGTGGCAATGCCGCCGCGCAGGAAAAACCCCTCGCCTTCACCGGCGCACGAATCATCCCGATCGCCGGACTGCCCGTCGAGAACGGCGTCCTGATCCTGCAAGGCGGCCGGATACTTGCCGTCGGCCCCGCCGCTTCCACCGCGATTCCCGCCGGCGCCGAGGTGCGCGACGCCCGCGGCAAGGTCATCATGCCGGGCCTGGTCGACTCCCACAGCCACATCGGGGGCGCCTCGGGAGCCGACGGCGCCAGCCCGGTGCAGCCCGAAGTCCGCGTCCTCGACGCGATCGACGTGCGCCACGCCAGCATCCAGAAGGCGCAGGCCGGCGGCATCACCACGGTCAACGTGATGCCCGGCTCCGGCCATCTCATCAGCGGCCAGACACTCTACCTGAAGCTGCGCGACGGCCGCGTGATCGACGATCTGCTCGTCCGGCTGCCCGATGGCTCGATCGCCGGCGGTCTCAAGATGGCCAACGGAACCAACTCCATCCGCAGCCCGGGTGGACCCTTCCCCGGCTCGCGAGCCAAGTCCGCCGCGCTCGTTCGCGAGCAATTCGTGAAGGCGCAGGAGTACCAGGCGCGCCGCGAACGCGCCGGCAACGACGCGGAGAAACTCCCCGCCCGCGACCTCGCGCTCGAGATGCTCGTCGAGGTCCTGGAGGGGCGCCGCATCGTCCAGCATCACACGCACCGCCACGACGACATCCTCACCGTCCTGCGCCTCCGGAGGGAGTTCGGCTTCAAGGTCGTTCTCCACCACGTGAGCGAGGCCGCCAAGGTCGCCGCCGAGATCGCCGCCGCCGGCGTTCCCAGCTCGGTGATCATCATTGATTCCCCCGGGGGGAAACTGGAGACGCGCGACTTCGCCCTGGAAAACTGTGCCGCCCTCGAACGCGCCGGAGCCGAAGTCGGACTGCATACCGACGACAGCGTCACTGACTCCCGGCTCTTCCTCCGCTCCGCCGCGCTCGCCGTGCGCGCCGGCATGACCCCCGAGGGCGCCCTGCGCGCGGTGACAATCGCCAACGCCCGCATGCTCGGAATGGAGGCCCGCGTAGGCACCCTTGAAACGGGCAAGGACGCCGATTTCATCCTGCTCTCCGGCGACCCGCTGAGCGTTTACACCGAAGTGGAACAGACTTGGGTCGACGGCGTTAAGGTCTTCGACCTCTCGGATCCGACCGACCGCCTTTACGCCCGCGGCGGACCCGGCGCCGGCGAAAACCGCCGCCCGCCGCTCTGCTGCTTCGGCAGCGCCTGGGACATCATCATGGCGGCGAACGGAGGAAACGGCCAATGAAACGGCTTCTCGCCACCCTCTCCCTCCTCTCCGGTTCGGCCCTCACCGCCGCGGAGATCACGCCGCCCGTCGCCGTCCTCGGCGAGATGGTTCACACGCTCAGCGGCCCCGCGATCAAGGACGGCCTCGTCCTGATGCGCGACGGCCGCATCACCTACGCGGGCCCGGCCGCGGGTCGCGCGGTTCCCGCCGACCACCGGGTGCTACGGGCCAGGGTGGTCACGCCGGGCCTCATTGACGCCCGGGCGACCGCGGGCCTGTCCGGCATCCTCAACCAGGCGCAGGACCAGGACATGCTCGACCGCTCCGCGCCGCTGCAACCGGAACTGCGGGCGATCGACGCCTTCAACGCCCGCGACCCGCTGGTGACGTGGTTGCGCTCGTTCGGCGTCACCACCCTCAACACCGGCCATGCCCCGGGTGCGCTCATCTCGGGCCAGACCATGATCGTGCGCACCGCCGGCCGCAGCGTGGAGGACGATGTGGTCAACCCCGCGGCGATGATCGCGGTCTCGCTCGGCGGCAGCGCGGTGAGCCGCGCGGAAGGACCGCCCGGCGGGTCCGCGAAGTCCCCCGGCACGCGGGCCAAGGCGGTCGCGATGCTGCGCGCGGAGCTGATCAAGGCGCAGGAATACGCGCGGAAACGCGACGTGAAGGACGAGACCAAGCGGCCCGCGCGCGACCTCCGGCTCGAGACACTGGCCCGCGGCCTCGACGGCTCGCAGCGCTTCCTCATCACCGCGCACCGCCAGCAGGATATCCTCGCGTCGCTCCGCCTCGCGCGGGAGTTCAACCTTCGCATCGTCCTCGACGGCTGCGCCGACGCCCCCCTCGTGCTTGAAGAGATCAAGGCCAGCGGGTTCCCCGTGGTCCTGCACCCCACCATGGCCCGCGCGAGCGAGGACACCGAGAACCTCGCGATGGACACCGCCGCGCGACTGGCCGCGGCCGGCATCCCCTTCGCGCTGCAGAGCGGCTACGAGAGCTACGTGCCCAAGACCCGCGTCGTGTTGTTCGAGGCCGCCGTGGCCGCCGCCCGCGGCCTCGGCTTCGAGCGGGCGCTGGCGGCCGTCACGCTCGACGCGGCCCGCATCCTGGGGATCGACGGTCGCACCGGCTCGCTCGCCGAGGGCAAGGACGCCGACCTCGCGCTCTTCGACGGCGATCCTTTCGAGTACACCGCGCACGTCACCGCCACGGTCGTCGCCGGTCGCGTTTTCGCCGACGGCCCCCGCTGAGGCCCCGCTCAGGCGGAACCGCGAACCTCGCTCATGAGACCGACGAGATTGCCCTCCGGGTCGCGCAGGAAGGCCATCCACAGCTCGAGGTCAGGCAGTCGCGCGGTCAGCGCCGGCGCGCGCTCGGGAACCGCCCCGCGCGCCACCACCGCGGCGTAAGTCACCGCGAGGTCGCCCACGCGGAAATAGAGGAGGGAATTCCTGCCCGCCTCTCCGTGGCCCCGCGGGGTTGTGAGCATCAGCCTCACCCCACCGGCCTCCAGGAAGGCGAGGTCCGGACCCGCGGAAAACAGGAGGCGCAAGCCAAGGGTGTCGCGGTAGAATGCGAGCGCTCTCGGGACATCCGCCATGGTCAGGGCGACCTGGGCGAGACCAGCGATGGCGGCGGGGGCGGCGGGGTCCATGCCGGATCCCGGTCCAAGCCCGCCCGGAAGTCCAACCCGGTCTCCTCTGGGAAAACACTTGGAACCTTTGCGGAAAATTCCACCAATGCTCTCCTTGAGCGTCGTGCCGGCTCAGGCACCGTCCTTCTCTTTCATGCAATCCATCCCCCTGTTCCCGTTAGCCGACTACTGGTGGTTCTACGCGCTTTTCACCGTCGGGGTGATCGGCCTGCTCGGACTCGACCTCGGGGTGTTCCACCGGAAGGCCCACGACGTCTCCTTCAAGGAGGCGCTCGGTTGGACCGTGGTTTGGTGCGTGCTGGCGGTCTCGTTCTGCTTCGGGCTCTGGCGCTACGCGGAGTGGAAGCTCCCGCAGGACCCCCGGCTGGTCGCGGCGGGCCTCACCGCGGTCGAGGCGACCGGGCTCGCCCGGCAGACGGCCCTGGAGTTCCTCACGGGATACGTGGTCGAGCTGTCGCTGTCGGTCGACAACATCTTCGTCTTCATCGTCGTCTTCACGTTTTTCGGGATACCGACCCAGTACCAGCACCGCGTACTCTTCTTCGGCATCCTCGGGGCGCTCGTTTTCCGCGTGATCTTCATCTCGCTGGGAGCGGTGCTGATGAAGTTCCACTGGGTGATCTGGGTGTTCGGCGGATTCCTCATCCTCACCGGCCTGAAGATCCTGTTCGCTCCGGAGAAACCGATGGACCCGGAGCGGAATCCGCTCCTCCGCCTCCTGCGGCGCATCGTGCCGATCACCACCCGCTTCGAGGGCCAGAAGTTCTTCGTGATGGAAAAAGGCGTGCGCCACGGCACCCCGCTGCTCGTCGCCCTCGCGGCGATCGAGTTCAGCGACATCATCTTCGCCGTCGACTCGGTGCCGGCCATCTTCGCCATCACCAAGGAACCGCTGGTGGTGTTCACCTCCAACATCTTCGCCATCCTCGGCCTCCGCTCGATGTTCTTCCTGCTCGCCGGCATCGTGCACAAGTTCCGCTTCCTCAAGTACGGCCTCGGCTTCGTGCTGATCTTCGTCGGCCTCAAGATGGCGTGGCTGAACGAGCTCTTCGGCGGCAAGTTCCCGATCACCTGGTCCCTCGGCATCATCGGCGGACTGCTCGGGGCCTCCGTCGCCGCCTCGTGGCTGATCCCGCCGAAGGACGACGTCAGCCCGACCAAGCCCGCATGATCCGCTGGGTGATCTCGAAAGCGACCCCCGCGAACAGCGTGAAGTAGGCGAGCGTGGCGAGCAGTAGTCCGTAGGCCACCGCCACCGCCGCCCCGTCGCGCTCGAGCATCCCGAGCGTTCCCACCACGACCACCAGCGCCGGCAGGGTGTTGGTGAAAGGGATGCCGCCCAGCGGCAGCAGCAGGAGGGCGGCGCCTCCGCACACCGCCAGCGAGTGCAGACGCAGCAGGCCGCGGCCCGCCGTCAGCCAAATCCAGCGGGGCCGCATGCGGCGCTCGATCCATCCCAGCAGGCGGCTCGTCGCCTCGAGCAAAGCGCGGAAAAATTTCGGCGGCAGCTCGACCGTGAGCAGCCGCTGCGGAAGCCACAGCGGACGCCCCGTGGCGTAACCGGCCGACAACAGCAGGATCACCGCACCGAAAGGCAGCGAGAGGCCAGGGATCGACACGGGCGCGCAGAAGGGCAGCGCAAGGATGACGACCAGCAGCGCAGTCGCCCGGTCACCCAGCGTCGCGATCACCTCGCGCAACGTCACCGTCCGCTCGCGGAAGGTCTCCGCCAGTTGGTGCAATTCCGCCGAGAGGCGGGCCGGCGGCGGAGCGGACGGAAGGGAGTCGGGCGAACGCATCGCGGGAGGAGATCAGGTGCCGCGGCGATTACCGTAGAGCTCGAGGTGAAGCCGGTGCGCGTAGCGGTAACCGCCCCGTTTGCAGGCCTCCGCCAGCCACGCGGAACGCGTCCGCATCGTCTCCGGCGTCGTCGCCTCCGGCATCAGCAGCACCTTGTGACGCGGAATGTCGCGCCGCAGCGCCGCCAGCATCGTCTCGAGTTCCTCGATATCCTCCTCCCGCGCGACGACGAACTTGAACTGGTAAGGATAGGCGTCGACCCAACTGCGGACGACATCCGGCTGCCAGCGCGTCGCCTCATGCCGGCGACGCCACGTGGCGTGCCTCGCGGCGTCGGGCGCGGAGTTGAGGAGCTTCGGGGAAAGGGAGGCCAGGTCACAGGCGATCCCCGCCGGCGCCACCGTCGCCGCGGTTTCGATCGTCAGGTGGCGACCGGTCGCCTTCACCGCCGCCGCCAGCTCCGCGGCATCGCGCGCGATCATCGGTTCACCCCCCGTGAAAACCACGTGACGGGTCGCGGGATGCTCCTCCACCGCGGCGATGATCCGTGCCACCGCAAGGGCCTCGCCCTCGGGGTTCCACGAGGCGTACGGGGTGTCGCACCACGCGCAGCGCAGGTTGCAGCCGCTGGCCCGCACGAAAACCGACGGCACCCCGGTCAGCTCGCCCTCGCCCTGCAGGGAATGAAAGATTTCCGCGACCAGCATCGGTTCGTCCTCAGCCGCGCGCTCCCGCCGGTCCCGCCGGCAAGGGCGGCCGCGCCTCGTAGGCCGTGGGGTCCACGAGCCCGGCGCGCAGGAACGCCTCGCGGCGCTCCACGCAGGTGCCGCAGGCGCCGCAATGCCGCTCGCCGCCCTTGTAGCAGGAATACGTGGCCGCGAAATCCACCCCCAGCCGCCCGCCCAGCGCCGCGATCGCACCCTTGTCGAGGTGAATGAACGGCCGCAGCAGCTGCACGCCCGCGTAAGTCCCCGTCCGCATCGCGTCGGCCATCGCGCGCATGAAATCCTCCCGGCAATCCGGATAAATCGTATGGTCCCCCGTGTGCGCGGCAATCACCACCCCCTCCGCACCCGCACTCTCCGCCACTCCGCAGGCCACCGCGAGGAGGATCGCGTTGCGAAACGGCACCACCGTCTGGCGCATCGTGTCGTCGGCGTAATGCCCCTCGGGGATCTCATCGCCGCCCTGCAGCAGCGCCGAACGGAAAAGCCGGCGGACGAAATCCAAACCCGCCACCTCATGCGCCAGCCCAAGCCGCCGAGCCTGCTCCGCGGCCATCGGCAGTTCCCGCGCATTGTGCTTCGCTCCGTAGTCGAAGCTTAGCGCCAGCCGCACGTCATGCTCCCGCCGCGCCCAGTGCAGCGCAGTCACCGAGTCCATCCCGCCGGAACAGAGCACGATCACTTTCATTCCCGCCCAACTTGGCGGCGGCCGACTGTAAAGTCACCCGCGGAAACGATTTTCCCGAAGCCACCCCGGACGGTTCCACCTTGGGTCGCGACGGGCGCTACCCGCGGTTCAACGGGCTTGTTCCGACCTGAAGCGCGCGTACGTTCACACCTCCGTCATGCTCATCCTCCACGACCCGCGCTGCTCAGGCTACGGCTCGGCGATGCGGCCGGAGCAACCGGCCCGCGTCCTCCGGTCGGCCGCGCACCTTCGCCGGACCCATCCGGACTGGACGTGGCGGGAGCCCGAGGCAGCCGACGGCGACGACGCCACGCTGCTCACGGTCCACAGCGCGGCCCACGTGAAGAGGCTTTCCCAACCGCGCGATTTCGACGCGGACACTCCTTTCTTCCCGGAAATCGGCGACCATGCGCGCCGCTCGGTCGCCGCCGCCATCGGCGCCGCACGCCATGCCCTCTCCTCATCATCGTCCGAGCCGGTCTTCTCGCTGATGCGCCCGCCGGGGCATCACGCGACCGCGGAACAGGCCATGGGATTTTGCTACCTCAATCAGATCGCCATCGCGGCGCTGGTGGCCCGGGGGAGACTCGGCGCGCGCCGGGTCGCCGTGTGGGACTTCGACGCCCACCACGGTAACGGCACCGAGGCCATCCTCCTCGGTCGCGACGGGGTGCTTTTCACCTCCGTCCACCAGCACCCAGCCTACCCGGGCACAGGCACGCAGGACCGGGCCCCGAACATCCGCAACTGGCCCGTGCCGCCGCGCTCCCCGCGCCTCCGGCACATGCAGGCGCTGCGGGCGTCTTTCGACGCCGTGCTGGCGTTCGCGCCCGATCTGATCCTCGTCTCGGCCGGTTTCGACGCCTACGCGCGTGATCCCATCACGTCGATGACACTGGAGGCGGAGGATTTCGCGGCACTGGGAGGCTGGCTCGGGCAAGCCCGCCGGCCCGCGGCGGCGGTGCTCGAGGGCGGTTATCACGATGACCTGCCTTTGCTGATTGATGCGTTCCTAACCTCATGGGATAAGGCCGCGAAAGCACCTGCATGATTTCCCGCTTCCTGCCGCCTCCCGTCCGTCGCCTCCTCGGCGTGAAGGTGGCCTCACGTCCGCCCTCTTATCTGCTCCTCGACCAGCCCGGCTCCCTCGGGCCGCTGTTGCAGGCCCTTGGGCCGGTCCGCGAGGTGACCCTCGATACCGAGGCGGACAACATGTACCACTACAAGACGCGGGTCTGCCTCCTGCAGTTCATGGTGGGCCGGGAGGTGTTCCTCGTCGACGTGCTGGCGCCCGGCCTCGACCTCCGCCCGCTCTGGCAGGCGCTGGCGGGCAAGCATCTGATCATGCACGGCAGCGATTTCGACATCCGGCTGCTGCACGATCTCTGCGGATTCGTGCCGCACAGCCTCTTCGACACCATGCTCGCCGCGCAGCTGCTCGGGCGCCAGCGCTTCGGTCTCGCCGCTCTGCTGGAGGAGCACTTCGGCGTGCTGCTCGACAAGGACGGCCAGAAGGCCAACTGGTCCCGCCGGCCCATCACACCCAAACTCCTGAACTACGCCGCGCTCGACGTCTGGCACCTGCCCGACCTGCGCGACATCCTGGCCAAGGAACTGCGCAAGCTCAGCCGGCTCGGCTGGCTGGAGCAGCAATGTGAGGCCCAGATCCGCTCCGGGGCCGAAGGTTTCGCCCCGCCGACCGAGAACGACTGGCGCATTGGTCGCAGCGAGCGGCTGCGTGGTCCCGGCCTCACGGTCCTCCACGCCATCTGGCATTGGCGCGAGGCCCAGGCCCAGCGGATCGACACGCCGCCCTTCAAAGTCTGCGGCAACGCGCTGATCCTGAAGATCGCCGAGGCCGCCGAGGCCGGCGAAGCCGAGTCTGCGATCCTCTCCCAGATTCATCTCGGCAAGCGCCACGACCGCATCTTCCCGTCGCTCGCCGCCGCCATCCGCGCCGGTCTCACACGCGACCCGCAGACGCTGCCGCGCCGCCCCGGACGCGATCCCAACCACGTCTCCCTGACCCAGAAACAGGTCGAGTTCCAGGACCGCATCAAGGCCGACCGCGACCGGGTCGCCGCGAAACTCGGCATCGATCCCACGCTGATCGCCAACCGCTCGCTCCTCGCCCAGATCGCCCGCCAGCCGGGCGATCTCGACCGCATCCTCCTGCCCTGGCAGGCGGATCTTTTGCGGGCGGAGCCTTCCTTGAACGCCGCGCACTGACCCGCGACCCGGGGAGGCGCCGGTCCTCCCGCGGTCACCCGTGTTGCCCTGAGGTCACCGGGTTGAATCCCATCAAAACCGCGCCCTTGCGAAACTTCCCCCCGCCAGCCACCGTCCTCCCCCCGACGCCCATGAAACCCAAGCTGCCCCTCGTCGCCGCCCTTCTCACCGCGCTGCTCGCATCCGGGTGCGCCACGCGCAACACCGCCAGCGGCGGCAAGGAGACGAGCCTGCTCGCCGGTGCGGTCACGTACTCCAGCGACTCCTTCCAACCCGTGAATCCGGCGACCGTGAACGCCGATACTTCCGCCATCGTCGGCAAGAACGGACCCTCGGGGAAAAAAGTCACCGTGCTCTGGGGGCTCATCACGCTGCACGACTATTGAACCGGCCAAAGGTTCAGGACCGCCGCGCCGCGATTTCGCCGTCGCGGCGTTTTTGTTGCCCGGTTCCCGCGCGCGCCGCACGTTCGGCGAAGCCATGACGCCGCCCGTCCATCCGCCGGCCGCCGAGGAGGCCGCGGCGGCCAATATCGCCCGCCACCTCGGCCTGATGGCCGCGACCCGGCCGGGCGCCATGGCGCTGAAGGTGCCACGCGGCACCACCGCCGGCGGGGACATCGACTACCTCTCGCTTTCCTTCGCCGAACTCGATGCGGAGGTCGGCGCATGGTGCGCGCGGCTCGACTCCGCCGGGCTTCGGGCGGGGGACCGCACGCTCGTGATGGTGCCGCCCGGGCTGCCGCTGATCGCGTGCGTCTTCGCTCTGTTCAACCGCGCCTTGGTGCCCGTGGTGATCGATCCCGGGATGGGACTGGCCAACTTTCTCCGCTGCGTCGCCGCCACGCGCCCGCGCGGTCTGGTCGGCATCCCGGCGGCGCGGCTCGCCAGCCGCATCTTCCGGCCGTCGTTCCGCTCCGTCGCCGTTCGCGTGCCGGCCGAAGGCGCGCTGACGAGCCGGTTGACCAAGTCCGGTTCGCGGCTGCCTGCACCCGCCGTCCGCGGCACCAAACCGCGCGATCTTGCCGCCATCCTGTTCACCTCGGGCTCCACCGGCGCGCCCAAAGGCGTGCGCTACGAGCATGGCATGTTCGAGGCGCAGGTGCGGTTGATCCGCGAAGCCTACGGAATCGAGCCGGGCGAGATCGACCTGCCACTGCTGCCCGTTTTCGCGCTCTTCAACCCAGCCCTTGGGATGACGACCATCGTGCCGGAACTAGATCCCCGGCGGCCATCGGCGTTCGATCCCGCCCGAGCCATCCGCGCGATCCTGCAGGAGCGCGTCACGAATTCCTTCGGTTCGCCCACGCTTTGGCGCCGCATCGCCGCCGAATGCCGTGCCCGCGGCGTCACCCTGCCCACCTTGCGCCGCGTACTCTGCGCCGGAGCCGCCGTACCCGCGGATCTCTGGGCCGCCTCACGCGAATTCCTCCCGCACGGCCGGCTGCACAGCCCCTACGGGGCCACCGAAGCCCTGCCCGTCTCCTCGGTTTCCGCCGACGACGTCGACGCCGGATCCGTGCACGGCGCCTGCGTGGGCCGGCTGGTGACCGGCATCCAGGCGCGCGTCATCGCGCTCGACGAAGCACCGTTCGCATCACCGGCCGACACCCGGCCGCTGCCGACCGGGGAAATCGGGGAGATCATCGTCCGCGGACCGGTCGTGACGCGGGAGTACGACGGCAATCCCGCGGCGACCGCCGCCGCCAAGATCCCCGACGGAGAGTCGATCTGGCATCGCATGGGCGACTGCGGCTACCTCGATCCCCAAGGCCGCCTGTGGTTCTGCGGGCGTAAGGCGGAACGCGTCGAGACGACGGCGGGCACGTTGCACACCGAGCCCTGCGAGCAGGTTTTCCGGTCCCATCCCTCGGTCGCGCGCTGCGCCCTGGTGGGTCTCGGGGCACGCCCGGGGCAGGAGCCCGCGATCGTGATCGAGGCCACCTTGCCTGACCGGGCCGCCGGGCAGGCGCTCGCCCGCGAACTGCGCGCGCTCGCCCTGCGCCACCCGCATACCGCCACGATCCGTCGCTTCTTTTTCCACCCGCGATTTCCGGTCGACGTGCGTCACAACGCCAAGATCCACCGCCTCACGCTCGCCCGCTGGGCCACCCGCGCCCGCGCCTACGACGGCGACGCCGAGTGAGACGGGGAGACGCGTACGACTGGGGCGACCGGTGAGACGATAAAGCACTCGATCTCCGCGGCCTCCGTTGCCTCCTTTTCCAGGCCGGGCCGACCGGAGCCTGCGGAGAACGGCGTGATTCCGCGGATCAGCAGCTCGGTCGCCGGCGCGCGGCTCTCGCTTATCGGCGGTGCACTCGGGAAGGCATTCGACGCGGCCGCCGCTACACGCGCCGGATTTCGAGCCCGGGTTTTTCCGGTCTCGTGGTTTCCGCGGGTCTCCCGGTCCGGTTTCGTGCCTTTGGCGTGTTTCGTGGTTCTCTCCGGTGCCACGCGCGTTCATCCGTGGTTCACGCTCCGGCACCGCCCCGCTTAACGCTTTCCCGTGATGACATCGCCGTCCGATCCGCCGCCGCCCGACACCCGCCCCGTGCTGGTGACCGGCGGGACCGGTTTCCTGGGAAGAAACCTGGTCGAGCGCCTGCTGGCGCAGGGACGACCGGTGAACGTCCTCGCGCGCAACCCGGCGCCGGACCTTGAGCGACGAGGCGTGCGCTTCATTCGCGCGGCGATCGACGACGAAGCCGCCGTGGCGGCCGCATGCGCGGACATGGGCACCATTTTTCACGCCGCGGCGCGGGTTGGCGTCTGGGGCCCGCGGGAGGAATTTTTCCGCGCCAACGTGCTCGGCACGCGCGCAATCCTGGCCGGCTGCCGCCGCCACGGCGTGAGCCGCCTCGTTTTCACGAGTTCCCCGAGCGTGGTCTACAACGGTCGCGATCTCGCGGGCGCCGACGAGTCGCTCCCCCTCACGACGCGCTGCCCGAGCCCCTATCCGGTCTCCAAGGCCGCCGCGGAACGCGAGGCGCTCGCGGCCGCCGGCGGGGAGCTGCGCGTCACTGCCCTCCGGCCGCATCTGATCTGGGGAGTCGGCGATCCGCATCTCGTCCCACGGGTGCTTTCCCGCGCCCGCACCGGACGCCTGCGCATCGTGGGCTCGGGCCGGAATCGGGTTGATATGGTGCACGTCGCGAACGCCGTTGACGCGCACCTCCTCGCCGAAGCCGCTCTCGCGCGCGGCGACCAGGAGGCCAACGGCCGCGCCTTCTTCATCACCAACGACGAGCCGGTCGTGCTCTGGGATTGGATCAACGCCCTGCTCGCCGCGCTCGGCGAGCGACCCGTGAGCGGTCGCGTGCCGTTGCCCGTGGCATTAGCCGCCGGCGCGGCCTGCGAGCTGGCGTGGCGTCTATTCCGCCTCCGCGGCGAGCCGCCGATGACGCGCTTCGTGGCCGCCGAACTGGCCAAGGACCACTGGTTCGACCTCGGCGCGGCGCGCCGCGTGCTCGGCTACTCCCCGCGCGTATCGATGGCCGAGGGCACCGCCCAGCTGGTCACCCACCTCCGCGCCGCGACCCCCACCGGCTAGCCGGGTTTACCAAATATTTACACGCGCATCACAAAAAAGGAGCGCGCGACACACAATTCCCTGACGGTCCCGGGCCAGAGTGGGCGGCGTGATCCACGCCGTTCGCTTCCTCATCCCCGCGTCCGGGGGTGGCGAGCGGCGCCACCGAATCCGTCCATGAAATACCATCATCGTCTCCTCGCCGCCGCGGTCCTCTCCATCGCCGACGCACTGCTCGGCCAAACCACCGAAAACAACGTCCGCCCCGCTCACCGCGGAGGCGGCCCCGAGGCTCACGCCGGCAAGGGCGGCCCGGGGGGCCGCGGCAATCCGGTGATCCGCACCCTCGACACGGACCACGACCATGAAATCTCCGCGCAGGAGATCGGCCTCGCTCCCACCGTGCTGCCGCTCCTGGACCTCGACGGCAACGGGGTCGTCTCGATCGACGAGTTGCGGCCGGCGCGTCCGGAGGGCTCCGCTTCACGTCCGCACCAGCCCGACGGCGCGGGCCGCCTGCTTCTGGTCGATCCGGTGATGTTCGCCCTCGACGCCAACGCCGACGGCAGCTTGGCCAACGCGGAGATCGCCAATGCGGCCGCCAGCCTACGCGCGCTGGACGGAAACCAGGACGGCAAGCTCACGCGCGAAGAGTTGCGCCCGCTGCCGCCCAAGGCGCCCCGCGACTGATACCCGCCCCCGCGCGCACCCTGCTACGCGAGGTGATAGGTGACCGAGTAGGGAAGCGCGCGGCGGGCTTGACCCGGGGAACCGGCGGGCCGGAGCCGGCTGGAACCCGTTTCAGACGATCAGCGCGAGCTGCTCGCCGGGGCCGTGGACGCCCTCGATGAGGATTCCCTCGACGTCCGCGGTCTTGGAAGGGCCGGTGCACCAGATGACATTCGGGTCGTCCCCCAGCGCGGCCACCGCCTGGGAGATGTCACAGTGGATATCCTCTCGCCGCAGCACGGCGACGTGCACCCAAGGCGCCAAGGCGGCCAACCGCGAAGAGGTGATGGCGTCGCTGAGGATGAGGGAGCCCGATTCGGCGATCGCGCCCGCGGCCCGCGTGATGCCGAAGGTGTAGTCGTCGACCCGCTTGCGGTCGAACGCCTGCTCGACGGTGAAACCGTCGCCCAGATGCGAGGCCAACGCGGGCCAGAGCGCGGGGTCGCAGTATCCATGCCGGCGACCACCCGCGCGCAGATGGGCCGCGAGCGCGGCCGGGTCGGTGAAGGCCAGCCCGCCCACACGCTTCAACCGCTCGGCGAACAGCTCGGCGAGATCGCGTCCCGCGAGGACCTGCCGCAGCACGGCGATCTCGGGGTCGTAATCGGGTAGCGGCGCGCGGCGGTGGAGCGGCGCGAGGGCGCCGCGTACGCGGGAGAGGATGGCTTCGCGGTCTTCGTTCATGGCGGCCGGCGGGCGGCGGTTCCTGAAGTGCCAGCGGTCGGGAAAAATGCGAGCGCGATGCGGGCCGAATCAATTCCGCCGAGGTCCGAGCACCCGCTCGCGCGCGACGAGATAGAGAAACACCGCGATGGCGGCGAAGGGCAGCAGCGCTAGCAGGTCGGCGTGAGGACCGGCGAAGAAGGGGTTGTTCTTCTCCGCCCAGCGTCCGACCGCCGCGTCAAAATCGCCCAAAACACCCGCGAGGAACGCGATCAGGATGCCAGCGATCGCGCCGCCCGCGATGTAGCCCGAGGCCAGCAGCACGCCGGGGCTCTTGTCGCTCTCGGCGGCGAATTGCTCCTCCGACATCCGCGCGTGCGCCGTCTGCCGCCGCATCCGTCGATCGACGATCCAGCGAATCAGTCCGCCGAGCAGGATCGGCGTCGAGGCCGACAAGGGCAGGTAAACTCCCACCGCGAACGCCAGCGCCGGCACAAACGAGAGTTGGAGCGTCACGGCGATCATCACCCCGAGCAGCACGAGCGCCCAAGGCAGCTTCTGGTCGAGGATCCCCTTGATGATATAGGAGACGAGGGTGGCCTTCGGGGCATCGAATTTGCGCACCTCGGTGCCGTCCGGCCGGCGGTTGTGGGAACCGTTGATGCCGGGGTCGACGAGCCACACGGCCTCGTCGCGTTCGTTGATGAGATACTTTCCGGCCGGCCCACCCGGACCTTCGGGCTTGTGCCACACGCGGTAGGAGGCCGCGTCGTCCTTCGCCTGCGGTCCGGCGAGGCTCTCCCGCGCGGCTCCGAGGGTCGCGGCGTCAACCCGGAGCCCCGGCGCGACCTGCGCGGCGGGCACGTAGACCGTGGCCGACTCGTTCAGGCGCAGAAGGATCGGGCCGAGCACCAGCGAGGAGGCGAAAGCGCCGATGAGGATGGCGATCTGCTGCAGGCGGGGCGTGCCTCCGAGCAGGAAGCCGGTCTTGAGATCCTGCGAGGTGGTTCCCCCGTTGGAGGCGGCGATGCAGACGATGGCGCCGACGGACAGCGCGGTGACGTAGTGGGTGCCGCCGGTCCAGCCGACGAGGAGGAACACGAGGCAAGTGAAGAGCAGCGTGGCAACCGTCATGCCCGAGATCGGGTTGGAGCTGGAACCGATTTCGCCCGTGAGCCGCGAGGAGACCGTCACGAACAGGAAGCCGAAGAGCACGATGAGCAGGGCCCCGAGGAGGTTCATGTGCAGGGCGGGTGCGAGCACGATGAGCGTCACCAGCACGATGATGCCGATGCCCGTGAACTTGAGCGGAAGGTCGCGATCGGTGCGCGGAAGGCCGTCATTACGCGCCGCGCCGCCTCCGCCGGAGAGTCCCGCCAGGCCCGCGCGGATACCGTGCAGAATCGTGGGCAGGGCCTGGAAGAGGCTGATGATCCCGCCCGCGGCCACGGCGCCGGCGCCGATGTAGAGGATGTAGGCGCCCCGGATGCCGTTGGGCGTCATCTCCGAGATGAGCTTTGTGCCCGGCGGCAACGGCGCGACCAGCCCGGCGCCGAAGAAAGAGATGAGCGGAATCAGCAGGAGGTAGGACATCACGCCACCCGCGCACATCACCGCCGCGATCCGCGGCCCGATGATGTAGCCCACGCCCAGAAGTTCCGGTGAGATTTCGGCGCCGACGGAGCCGGACTTGAGCGGGGCGCCGAACACCTTCTCGGGCACGTCCTTCCAACCCTTGAACGCCACCATCAGGGTCTTGTAGGCGAGCCCGAGGAAAAACCCGGTGAAGACGACCTTGGCGCCCGCCGAACGACCAAGGCCGGCCGCCTCGGCGGCCCGCATCTCCGCGCGGGCGGACTCGGAGGCCTGCGCGCGGCAGGATTCGTTCGCGCCGGCCTTGAGCACCGCCGCGCACGCGGTCCCCTCCGGATACTTGAGCACGCCATGCTCCTTCACGATCAGAGCCCGTCGCAGCGGGATCATCATGAGGATCCCGAGCAAACCACCCAAAAGACCGACCAGCATCACGCGCGTCAGTTCGAGATCAAAGCCGAGGATCAGGATCGCGGGCATCGTCACGCCCACGCCAAACGCGATCGACTCGCCGGCCGATCCCGCCGTCTGGGTGATGTTGTGCTCCAGGATCGTGGCGTCGCGACCGCCGACCTTCGACCACGCGCGGAAAAGCGCCAGGGAGATCACGGCGACGGGGATCGACGCGCTCACCGTGAGACCGACCTTGAGGACAAGATAAAGGGACGACGCGCCGAACACGATGCCGAGGACCGTGCCCGAGAGGACGGCACGGAGCGTGAACTCGCGCATCGCCACGTGCGCCGGAATGAAGGGTTCGAACGACGGGGAGGATTGCGGGGCGGACATGGGTCGCAGGGTACGGCGGCCAACCTGCACCCACCCCGGCGGGACACAATCCCGGAACCGGAAAGCCGCCCCCTCCGCCCACCCGGCGCTTGCCGGACATCTCCGATCCGGGCTTTGCTCCGCACGTTCTCCATGCGAATCCCCTTACCCCTGATCCTGACCCTGACCGGCCTCCTCGCGACCGCCGTCACCGCCGCCGAGACCAAGACGAAAGGCAAAACCGCCGGGAAGGCGGCCGCTCCCGCCGCCTACGCCACCTCGGTGCCCAAACCGACGCTCGCCGAAGTACGCTACGGAACCCACGAGCGGCAGGTCCTTGACCTCTGGAAAGCGGCATCCAACTCGCCCACACCGCTCGTCTTCGTGATCCACGGCGGTGGCTGGCAAGGCGGGGAAAAGGAACGCGTCGATCGCTTCGTCGACGTCGCCGCGCTGCAGGTGGCCGGAATTTCTGTCGCGGCCATCAATTACCGGCTCATCCGCCACGCCGAGGAGGAGGGCGTTGTTCCTCCCGTGAAGGCCCCTCTGCACGACGCCGCCCGCGCGCTGCAGTTCGTACGCAGCAAGGCGCGCGAGTGGAACCTCGATCCCGTCCGCATCGGCGCCGCCGGCGGCTCCGCAGGCGCCTGCTCCAGCCTGTGGCTCGCCTTCCATGACGATCTCGCCGATCCGCGCAGCCCGGATCCTGTCGCCCGGGAGTCCACCCGCCTTTACTGCGCGGCCGTAAACGGCGCCCAGACCACCCTCGACCCGCTGCAGATGAAGGAGTGGACGCCGAACAGCCGGTATGGCGGACACGCGTTCGGCGTCGGCGCTTTCCCGCAATTCCTCGCCGCCCGGGAGAAAATCCTGCCGTGGATCAACGAGTATTCGCCGTACGCGCTGGTTAACGCCGGCGACGCTCCCGTTCACCTTTTCTACAACGCCCCGCCTGCGCTCGGGCAGGACCAGAAGGACCCCACGCACACGTCCAATTTCGGCGTGAAACTGCAGGAGCGCTGCGCCGCCGCCGGCGTCGCGTGCGAACTTGTGTACCCCGGGGCCCCGGGCGTGAGGCACACCGACGCCACCAGCTACCTCATCGCGATGCTAAAGGCGCGGTAGGCAGCAAGCGGGCACGAATCTTCGCATTTTCCGCCCCGCTCTAAAATGTGCGGCCAGCAATCCGCCACCTTCGGAAACGCCTTCGGCCGTCAGGCCCACGACATGGTCCGCGGCTGGCAGCCGCGGCTACAGGAAGCCATCGCAGCCTCATCTGTATCTATCTGTGTCCATCCGTGGTTGCCCCCTCGCGGAGCTGTTCGGATACGCCTCACGACCCCAAGGCCAGCCCTCCCGACACAACTACAACCTTTCCGTCGCGGCGGAGCCGCGCCGGGGAATCCACGGTAAAAACTCCGCCCTCTATGTTGCTCCATCTGCTCACGTTCCTCGCCGGCACCGTCGCCGCCGCCACGGCCGCTGCCACCGGGCCGGCTTCGCGGCCGAATATTGTTTTCCTTTTCTCCGACGACCAGACGGCGCGCGCGATCGGCTACGAGAATCCGGAAGTCGCCACTCCGCACCTTGATCGACTCGCGCGCGAGGGCGTGCGGTTCACCAACCATTACAACACGACGGCGATCTGCATGGCCAGCCGGTGCAACGTCCTCACCGGCCTCTACGAACACCGCCACGGCTGCAATTTTTCCCACGGTGACCTGGCGCGGCGGCACCTTGAACAGTCCTATCCCGCGATCCTGCGGCGCGCCGGCTACCACACGGGTTTCGCGGGCAAGATCGGGTTCGAGCTGAAGGGCGAAGGCTTCGAGGCCCTCGCTCCGTTCTTCGACGCGTGGGCCGGCGGGCCTGACCAGACGTTTTACGAGACCGCTAAAAATCCTGGCATCGCGAACTACGCCGACCGGCATCCGCACTCATCCCGCGCCTACGCCGCGTGGGCGGCCGACTTCCTCCGGAACGCGAAGCGCACGGGCAAGCCGTTCTGCCTCTCGATCAGCTTCAAGGCCCCTCACCTGCCGTTCACCCCGGACCCGCAGGACACGAAGCCCTACTCCGGCCGGAAGTTCACCCGTCCGCCCAACCACGGAGTCGAGAAAGGTCGCCACCTCTCGGCGCAGTCGCGCGCCAGCCGCGCCGCGACCGGTTATCGGGAGTGGATCAACAACTATGACGAATCGGCCGCCGCCTACTACGCCCTCATCACCGGCATCGACGCGGCCGTGGGCCTGATCCGCGAGTCGCTCGAGCGCGAGGGACTCGCCGCGAACACCGTCATCGTCTACACCTCCGACAACGGCTACTCGATGGGGGCGCACGGGTTCGGCGACAAGGTACTGCCCTACGAGGAGGCCTCGAAATCGCCGTTGATCATCCACGACCCGCGCCGGCCCGGCGAGCGGTCGGGAAAAGCGAGCGCCGCCCTCACCGGCAATGTCGACGTCGCTCCCACCCTGCTCGCGCTCGCCGGCGTGGCCGCGCCCGCAGGTCTGGACGGCCGGAGCCTCGTGTCATTGCTGGACGACCCCGCGGGACGCGTGCGCGACGCGCTGCCACTTTTCAACTACTGGGGTGCCACGGCGGCGCAGACCCTCGCGATCGTCGCACCGGGCTGGAAATACATTTTCTGGGCTTACGGCGGCGAGGGGATGCAGCCGACCGAGGAGTTGTTCGACCTGAGCTCCGATCCTTACGAGATGAGAAACGTCGCCGCCGATCCGCGCCACGCGCTGGTGCTGGCTGACCTGCGCGCCCGCTACGACGCCGAACTGGCCGCCATCGCGGGCTCACGCGTCGAGGGGCACGATTACGAGAAATATCCCGTCCTTTTCAGCCGGACGATTCCGTGGACGGAAAAACCGGCCGCACCTCAACCGGCTGCCGGCAAAGGCAAACGCAAGGCCGGCAAAGCGGACGATCGGTAGGTTGTTGGCCGTTCCGGAAGACGCGGAAGAACGGGGAGACGATATGAAGCGCTCGACCTCCGTTGCCTCAGTTGCCTCCTGTAAAACCGGCTCATCAGGAGCAAACGGAGGAAACGGAGGTGGGCCCACGCTCAGGCCCTGAGCGCGCGGCTCCGAGAGGTTTTAACCATCTGTGCCATCCAAGTGATCTGTGGTAAAAAATCAGGGGATTTCACTACAGAGTCACTGAGATGCGGAGAGGGGGAGACGGGGGGGACCGGGGAGACAGGCGAGACGCCCTCGTCGCATTCATCCGCAATCTTGCGGTTCAAGTTCGCCACCTTCGGAAAGGCCTTCGGCCGTGCGGTCGCCGGCATGGTCCGGGGGCAACGACCCCGGCTACAGACGAACCGCATTTATCCGTGTCGATTCGTGTCCATTCGTGACTGCCCCCTAGCTGAGCGATTCAGGAAACCCGCCGGCGCGGGCGTCCCGGCATAATCCGCGGCGGGAGGTGGCGGCGACATCGGCGCCGCGTTTTGTCACCATCTTTCCACTGCTCCATACCTCTGTGGCTCCGTGGTGAAAAGCCGGCCGCGCACGTCACGCGCGACTCAACACTGAGCGGCGCCGTCTACGGCAGCGTGATGCCGCGCGCCTTCGGGTCGGGGTTTTGCCGGTAGAAGAGCGCCGTGTGGCCGACCGCCCCGACGCACACGCACCGGCCTTCGTCGGCGATGCGCGCGCAGAGTTCGGCGCGCTCGTCACGGTCCGCTCCGAGAAAGCGCAGCTTCACCAGCTCCTGGGTACGAAGGAATTTCTGCAGTTCCCCGAAGAACTCCGTCGTGAGGCCCGCCTTTCCCATCTTCAGGTGGTCGGGCAGCGTCTGGCCGAGACCTCGGAGATGGGACTTCTGGGCGCCGGTGAGCGGAAACTCGTACATGGACGCACCGTGTCCAGCAGCCGGCACCGTCGCCAGAGAATTAACGGGCGGCGGTCGTTTCAGTCGGGCGGTCCAAAGGTGTCGACGGGCAGGGTTCGCCAGTCGCGCGGGCCGAGTCCCGCGAGGTCGAGGACGCCGAACGATTCACGGTGGAGCGTGAGCACCGAGGATCCCGCCGCGGCGAACATCCGCCGCACCTGATGGTAGCGTCCCTCCGTGAGGGTGAGCAGCGCCTCGCGCGGTCCGATGATCCTCAGCTCGGCCGGCGCGCACGGTTTCTCCTCTCCTTCTAGCCGCAGGGAACCCGCCGCGAAAAGATCGGCCAAATCCGCGGGGATGTCGCGATCGACCGTCGCGCGATAGACCTTCGGCACCTTGTGGCGGGGCGAGGTCAAGCGATGCACGAGCGCCGGCAAATCGGTAAGCAGCAGCGCGCCGCTGGTTTCCTTGTCGAGCCGCCCCACGCTGGTGACGACCGGGTTGCGCCGGCGCCAGCGCTCCGGCAGGAGGGAGTAGACCGAGGGGCCCTCGCGCTCGTCGTGGGAGCAGACAAGACCGGTCGGCTTGTGAAGCAGCAGCAGGAGCCCGTCGGGATGATCCGGCGGCTCGCCGTCGATGCGGACTTCTCCGGCGGCGACGCGCTGTCCGGAGTCGCGAGCCGGCGCACCGCCGACGGTCACGCGCCCGGCGCGCATCCAGTCGCGGGCCTCACTCCGGCTGCAATAGCCGAGGTTGGCGAGAAGCTGGTCGAGGCGGCGCATCGCTATCCGGCTGAAGCTGGGTACGGTGCAGGAGGTTCTCCCGCGGGCGAACCCTTTCCATGACGATTTGGATCCTGACCCCGGCCGCCGCCGCCCTTTTGACGCTAGGCCTGCTCACCGTCTTCCGCTCGCCCCCGTGGTCCCCATGGAAGCTCGCGATCCTCGCGGGAGAATTCGGGCACTGGCTTGCCCTACCGTCGGCTTTGCTCGCCGGAGCCGCATGGTCCGCCGAGCCCGGGCCAGGCGGCGCCACAGCGACTCTGCTCGGGATGGCGGCGGCCGCGCTCTTCCTGAAGCCCGCATGGCAGGCGGCGCGGCTGGCCCGTCCGCTGCCGAAGCGGTTGCGGGAGGTCTTCGGCGATTGGACGGGCGACGGTTATCCGGCGTTTACTTGGCGCGAACTGTTCGGCGCGGGCGAATCAGCGGCGCCGCCACCCTCGACCATCGAGTTCGCCCCCGGATTGCCGCTCGACCTGTACCGGCCGGTGACCACAGGAAAGCGGCTGTCGCCCTGTGTCATCGTGATCCACGGCGGGGGTTGGGATAACGGTGACCGCCGGCAGCTGCCCGGGCTGAATCATTGGCTCGTCCAGCGGGGTTATGCGGTCGCGGCGATCTCATACCGGCTGGCCCCGGCGCACCGCTGGCCGGCGCAGCGCGACGACGCACTTGCGGCCATCGCCTTCCTGAAGGCGCGCGGCCCGGCGCTAGGCGTCGATCCCGCGCGCCTCGTGCTGCTCGGCCGCTCGGCCGGAGGTCAGATCGCCCAGGCGGTGGCGTACACCGCGCGCGATCCGGCGATCCGCGGAGTGGTCGCGTTCTACGCGCCCTCCGACCTGATCTTCGGCTATGTGAACACGCACGAGAATGACATGCTGCGCTCGCCCACGCTGATGCGCCAGCTGCTGGGCGGACCACCCGACCGCGAGAGGGCGGCCTACGAGTCGGCGAGCCCCATCTTCCACGTGACGCCTGACGCGCCGCCGACGCTGCTGCTGCACGGCGTGAACGACTCGATCGCCTGGCACCGGCACAGCGAAAGGCTGGCGGAGCGGCTCGCGGCGCAAGGCGTGCCCCACCTGAACCTGCTGCTCCCGTGGGCGACCCACGCCTTTGACTTCAACCTGCGCGGACCCGGCGGCCAGCTCACCCGCTACGCTCTAGCCTGGTACCTGGCCCGGGTGACGGAGCCGAAGGGAACCAAGACCCAGGACTTGGACACAGAGCTCAGGGGGAGCCGACAGGAGAACAAGGAGGCATGAAGTTCACGTTCAGAGAACCCAGATAGTCCGCGGGATCACCCGCGGCTACACCATAAGCCTTTCCAAATGGGACGAGACTGAACGAGGCGGTTTAAGCCTCGTTCCTGAGTTCCAGATCCATCCAGGCTTATTGGCCAGCGGGCCTGCCGGGCCTACTTCCGGTTCGCGAATTCCGGCGCGAGCTCGAGCCCGAAGTAGGCGCGCGCGTTGGCGAAGCAGATGTTGCGGACCATGCCGCCGACGACCTTGAGGTCGTTGGGGATGAGACCCGCCGCCATGTCGGCGCCGAGCAGGTTGCAAAGCGTGCGGCGGAAGTACTCGTGCCGCGGGTAGCTCACGAAACTGCGCGAGTCGGTGATCATGCCGACGAACCGCGAGAGCAGCCCGAGGTTGGAGAGGGTGTTCATCTGCCACTCCATACCCTCCTTCTGATCGAGGAACCACCAGCCGCTGCCGAACTGCACCTTGCCGGGGATGGAGCCATCTTGGAAGTTCCCGATCATCGTGCCGAGGACGTAATTATCCACGGGGTTGTTGTTGTACAGGATGGTGCGCGGCAGCTGGTCGGTGGAGTCCAGCGCGTTGAGGTAGCGCGACAGCGCGGCGGCCTGCGGGAAGTCGCCGATGGAGTCGAACCCGGTGTCGGGCCCGAGCTTCGTGAGGAGGCGGGTGTTGTTGTTTCGCAGCGCGCCGAGGTGGAGCTGCTTGGTCCAGCCGCGCGCGGCGTCCCAGCGTCCGAACTCGAGCATCAAGTATGATCCGTAACGGGCCGCTTCCTCGGGCGTCGCGGCGCGGCCGGAGCGCACGGCGTCAAAAACCATACGCGCCTGCGCATGGGTGCATGGCTCGGCGAGGGCGCTCTCGAGACCGTGGTCGGAGACGCGCGCGCCGGCGGCGTGAAAGTCGTCGTGGCGCTTCTTCAACGCGGCGAGCAGGTCGTCAAAGGTGCGGATGCCATTGGCTACGCCGGCCGCGCCGGCGAGGCGGTCGAGCCAGGCGTTGAAAGCGGCGGGGGCGCCGACGGCCAGGGCCTTGTCGGGCCGGAAGGCCGGATAGACCCGGGCCTTGAGTTTGCCGGGGTTGCGACGGATGGCGTCGTGGTGCTGGAGCGAATCGGCGGGGTCGTCCGTCGTGCACACGACGGCGACGTTGGACAGGTTGACGAGGTCGTGGACGCGCAGCTTGGCGATCCGGGCGTTGGCCTTCTTCCAGATGCGCTCGGCGGAGCGGCCGTCGAGCAGCTCATCGACGCCGAAGTAGCGCTTGAGCTCGAGGGCGCTCCAGTGGTGGAGCGGGTTCCGGAGAGTATGGGGCACCGTCTCGGCCCAGGCCTGGAACTTCTCGCGGGGCGCGGCGGGGCCCGTGATGAACTGCTCCTTCACACCGTTCGTCCGCATCGCGCGCCATTTGTAGTGGTCACCTCCCAGCCAGAGCTCGGCGAGGTCGGCAAACTGGTGGTTGGAGGCGATCTGGTCGGGCGGGAGGTGGCAGTGGTAGTCGTAGATCGGCTCGTCGGCCGCATAGCGGTGGTAGAGCTCGCGCGCCTGGCGGGTGCCGAGAAGGAAGTCGTCGTGGATGAAGGACCGGGAGGGCATGGAGCGGAGGGCGTTGAAAGGTGGAGCGGAGTGAAGCGGAAAAACCTCAGCGCGCGATGTCGTCGAGCAGGGCCTCGAGGCTGGCGTGACGATCGAGGCGCGCGCGGGCCGCGGCGCACGTGGCGGCGGGGGCCAGGCCGGTGTTCTCGGCGAGGAAGATGAGGTACGCCGCGACGTGGCGCGCGTAATTGAGCCGGCCCTCGGCGCTGATCGCGTAGAAACGGGCGCGCTGCCGGTAACCGGCCGGCGTGTGGTCGCCGAGCGCGGCCTTCTCCGCCCGGCCGCCGCCAGCGAGGACGAACAGGAAATTGTACTCGAACCAGAACATATGCTCGGGGCTCGGCGGCAGCGATTCGAGTGCGGCGCGCGTGACGGTGGGGTTAGCGAACACCTCGATGCCGCGGCCGGACTTGGCGAGGGCGTCGGCGATGAACACCCGCGCCATCTTCTGCTCGGTGGCGTCGGTGCTGAACGCGCCCGCAAGCGCGAGCTCCAGCGTGAAACGGTGCCAATCGCGCCACAGGGCCTGGTCGCCGGCGTCCCGCGAGGCAAACAGCGCGCGGCCCATCTCGTAGGTGTAACGGCCACTCGTCTTGATCTCGAGACGCCCGCCGGTCACGTCGCCCATCACGCGGTAGTTGGCGGCGGATTTCCCGGAGCCGGAGTGGAAGCCGATGCTCACGCCGAACCGGCGGCACACGGCCCACTGGCGCTCGATCAGCGCGCGCAGCTCGTGGTCGTCGGGGTACGGCATATTCTTCTGGAAGCCGAAGGCCGGGGCGACGAAGTGGATGCGCATTCCCAGCGCCTCGCAGAGGGCCAGCATGACGGCGGTCGTCTCCGGCGTGGTGAGACCGGGCAGCTCGTCGATGGAGAGCTCCCGCAGGTAGGCGCGGCCAGCCTCCGTCGTGAACAGCCGCGCACGGGCGGCGGCGTACTTGTCGTCGCGGCGCTTCATTTTCTCCAGCGCCGGCCAGACGCTCGCCAGGAGGCGAGTGAACGCGGCCTCGTCGAGCGCGAGACCGGCGGCGGCGACGCGCGCGCGCACCTGGGCAACGAGCCCGGCGGGCACCTGGGCCGCCACCCACGCCGTGGGATCCGCGTGCGCCTTCGTCTGTGCCAGCTCAGGCGAGAGATCGAAAGTGATGTAGCTCGCGAGTACGCAGCCCGTGACGAGCGCGTCCTCGCGGCCGTCGAACTTACCGCCGATCGGCTGATGGTCGGCGTTGAAGCTCCATGCGATCCCGCGGCGGTGAAAACCCGTCCGTAGTTTGGCCAGCACGCAGCCGTGGCTCATGCCCTCGACGCTTTGGCCCTGGTGCCCCTCGGGCACGTTGGTGCCGATGAACGGGAACGGCACCGAGTCGAGACGGCCCGCCAGCATCACGTCGGTGTCATAGACCAGTTCGCGCGGGATCGAGTTCTGGTTGGCGGTCACCCCGAGGCTGAGGGCGCTCATGGCCCAGTCCACCGCCGGCCAGTGCAGCGTCGTGAAACGCGCGCCGACGCCGAGGGTGCTCTCGCCGAGCCGGCCGGCGGCCGTCGGAAAGATCGTGCTTACCGGGTCGTGCTCCTGGACGAGATTCTTCAGGCGAAGCAGGTTCGCGAAAGTCGCCGGGAAAGCCTGACCTCCACCCGGAAGGTCAACGCCATCCGCCAGCGCGTCGGTTCGCCCCTCGAGCCGCCACGCGCAATCGCCTTGGGCGTTCTCCAACAGGGTCCACGACCCCGCCTTGGTGTGAAAAAAACTCCGCGGATAGGTCCGCAACCGCTCACCGGCGACCAACGCGGCGCGCAGCGCCGGCCAATCGAGGCAAAAGTCGGGGCTCACGCACGGGTTGGTCGTGATGCGCAGGTTGTTTTCGAGCAGGAACCGGTTGATGGCGCTCATGGCTGGGCGGACGAACGAAGGTCCGCCAGTCGCGCAGATTAGCCGGGGAGAGACAAGGGCGCGTTGGCGGTTGCCACTCGGCCTAGCCGACAGTCCAGCCCTTAGCGGCTCCACCGAGACCTCCTGTTCGACCTCCGCTTTGCGCTCTTTCAGCTTTTTCGCGGCAAACGGTGAATGGCCGCGAGGCGGCGCAAAAGCCAAAAGAACGGGGCCCGAGCCAACCAAACGGGGCAACCACGGATGACCGCGGATTCACGCGGATGATGCCGGCGGGCGAGATGCCCCGCGTGATCGCTCCGCGCGGGAGAACCACGAACAGACACGAATGATGCGGGCGCGATGCGCGGAGGTCGTTGCTCGGTTAACTCCGTCGGCTCCTGTCGAGAGGCAGCTAACGCCCTTCCCTCTTTTTCCGAGTCCACCGAATGCGCGGGCGACGCTCATCGTTCGATCCACGGGCGCACGCGAAGTTTGCTCCCAGCGCCACTCTACGCACGCTCCGCCAAAGATGCCGCTGTATCCGTTCCTGATCCTGCTAATCGCGTCTGTTGCCAGCGGAGCCGCGGCCCCCGGGGCGGACGATCTCATCCGGGCAGCGCGGGAGGCGGAGGCGGCGCTGGACACGAGGAAGGCTCTCACGCTGCTGGAGGAAGCGGATCGCCTCCGACCCGAAGATCCAAGGATCCTGCAACGCCTGGCGCGGCAGCATTCGGACCTGATCAACGACCTTGCGACGGAGGCGGAGAAGCGGGCCTCGGTTGAGCGCGCGCTCGGATACGCCCGGCGCGCGGCCGCGCTGGCGCCCAACGACGCCGAGTGCGTGCTCTCGGTCGCGATCTGTCTCGGCAAGCTCGCGGTCTTCAGCGGCACCCGGGAAAAGGTGAGGCTATCTCGCGAGATGCACGCCGAGGCGGAGCGGGCGCTGGCGCTAGATCCCGGGTACGCCTGGGCGCACCACATCACGGGCCGCTGGCACCACGAGGTGGCCGAGCTCGGGGCGACGGCGCGCTGGTTCGTGAAGCTTTTTTACGGTGGCCTGCCGGGTGCCTCGATCGCCGAGGCGATTCGTCACCTTGAGCGCGCCGCGGAACTGGAACCCGGGCAACTGAAGCACCACCTCGAGCTGGGCTTCGCCTACCGCGCGGCGGGACGAGAGGCCGATGCGCGCACGGCGTTTTCCCGAGGCTTGGCCATGCCTTCGGGCGAGAAGCACGACGAGTCCGCGAAGGCGCGCGCCCGCGCGGCGCTAGCCGGGACGGGAAGTTGAGCCGGAAGCAGGCTGGACCCGCAGCGGCACCGAGCCGTCGGAAAATTGCGCCGCGAGCGCCTGGTCCGCCCGCACGGCCGCGCGGCGCGTCACCGGTGCGCCTTTTTCGTCGCGCAGGATGACAAAGCCGCGGTTGAGCACGGAGACGGGACTGGCGGCCTGAAGTCGCTTCCAGAGCGCGAGTAATTGGTGCGACGCCAGCTGCACGCGACTCTCGGGCGAGGCGAGCGCGAGACGGGAGCGGGCGGCGTCGAGTTCGTGCCTCCGCGCGAGGGCCGAGTGGCGCAGCGCGGCGCCGAGACGGCCGGCGAGATCGTCGACTCGCTGGAAGCCGCGCTCGACCTGGGCGGAGGGCGTGAGCAACCGCAGCCGGGAGCGTGCGTGGTCGGCCCGGGCGTGCGCCCGCTCGAGGGCGGCATCGACCGCGGCGGTCATGCCGTCAGCCGCCCGGCCGGCGCGTTCCAGCGCGCCCACGAACTCGCTGGTGATCAGCTCCGCCGCGGCGCTGGGCGTCTCGGCACGGCGGTCGGCGGCGAAGTCGCACAGAGTGAAGTCGATCTCGTGCCCGACGGCCGAAATCGTGGGAATGCGGCACGCCGCCACGGCGCGGACCAACGGCTCCTCGTTGAAAGCCCAGAGGTCCTCGAGGCTGCCCCCGCCGCGGCCGATCACGAGCAGGTCGAAGAGACCGGTCTGTTCGGCGAGCGCGATCATCGCGGCGATCTCCGCGGCCGCACCCTCGCCCTGGACCTTGGCCGGCAGCACCACGACGCGCCCGCGCCAACCGCGGCGAGTGAGGATTCGGAGGAAATCCTGCACGGCGGCCCCGGTGGGCGAGGTGACGAAACCGACCACGACCGGCATCGCGGGCAGGGGCTTCTTGCGGGCAGCCTCGAAAAGTCCCTCGGCCGCCAACCTCGCCTTCAGCGCCTCGAACTCCCGCTGGAGCCGGCCCACGCCGTCGTCGACCACGACGCGCACGATCAGCTGATACTCGCCTCGCGCCTCGTAGACGCTCGCCTCACCGAAGACGACGACCTGCAGTCCGTCGCGCAGGCGCACGGTCTGGCGCGCCGCGTTGCCGCGGAACAGCACCGCCTTCAACTGCGCGCCGGAATCCTTCAGCGAGAAGTACGCGTGCCCGCTCGCCTGCACCCGCAGGTTCGAGATCTCGCCGCGCACCCAGACCGAACCGATGCCACCCTCGAGCAGCTCCTTCACGCGTCGCGTGAACTCGGTCACGCTCTCCGGCCGGACCTCTTCCGCACCACCATCACTGGCTTTCATGTGGCGGCCCTCCGGCGCGCGAGATGCCGCCGCAGCAGGTGCGTGCCGGTTGCCAGCGCGGCCACCAGCCCGATCGCGAAGAAGGCCAGCCGCCCGCGGCCCTGGCTCAAGGCGTCGCCAAAAAGCATGAAAGCGACATTGAACGACCACTGCACAACGCAGGAAATCGCGAGGTAGCGCCCGAAAGGCGCCTCCGCCAGGCCGAGGAGGTAGTTCTGCACAAAGAACGGTATGCCCGGCGTGACGCGCAGCAGCACAATGAGGTCGGTGGCGTCACCCCGCTCCACCTCGGGCAGCCGGTGTCCGAGCCGTTCCACCAGCCGCGAAAGCACGGGCCGCAGCCAGCGGCGGGCCAGCCAGTAGGTGACGATCAAGTTAAAGGTGATGGCGGCGATCCCCAGGCCCAGCACCGCGGCCGTGCCGAGGCGCGCGGAGAACAACGGGCCGGCCGAGAGCGCGAATGGCGACATCGGCACGCCGAAACCCGGCAACACCGCCATGGCACCGAAAAAAACCCCCGGTCCCGCACCGGCGCAGGCTTCGAAGACGATGCCCCAAAGCCGACGCCCCTCTTCGAGCGCGGCGTGGGGCCCGATCCGCCAGACCACGAGAACCGCGACCAACGCGACCACCCCCGCCGAGGCGAGCAGCAGGGCCATTGGGCGGCGTGAAACCTCGGGAGCTTCGGACATTCCGGCATCCTCCGCCCGCGCACCGGAGCGTCAAGTGTGGCGCCGATGGCGGAATATTGGCTTTCCCATCCAATGGCGCGGGCTACCGTGCCCGCCGTCGCCATGAAGCTCTCCATTGTCATCCCGTGCTACAACGAGGCGAAGACGATCCGCCTGATTGTCGACCGCGTGCGGGCCGCACCCGTCGCGGAAAAGGAGATCATCATCGTGGACGATTGCTCGCGCGACGGCACCCGTGACCTGCTGCGGACGCAGATCGCGCCGCTGGTGGACAAGGTGATCTACCACGAGGTGAACCAGGGCAAAGGAGCGGCTTTGCGCACCGGTTTCCGCGCCGCGACGGGCGACGTGGTCATCGTGCAGGACGCTGATCTCGAGTATGACCCCAACGAGTATCCCTCGCTGCTGAAGCCGATCGCGGACGGCAAGGCCGACGTGGTTTTCGGGTCGCGCTTCCAAGGCGGCCAGCCGCACCGCGTGGTTTATTTCTGGCACATGGTAGGCAACAAGTTCCTGACGTTGCTCTCGAACATGGCGACCAACCTCAACCTCACGGACATGGAGACCTGCTACAAGGTGTTCCGCCGGGAGGTGATCCAGCGGATCAACATCGAGGAGAACCGCTTCGGCTTCGAGCCTGAGATCACGGCCAAGGTGGCCAAGCTCGACGTGGTGATCTACGAAGTCGGGATCAGCTACTACGGCCGCACCTACGCCGAAGGAAAGAAGATCGGCTGGCGCGACGGATTCCGCGCGCTCTGGGCGATCTTCAAATACAACTTCCTGCGCTGAACGCCGCATGAGCGAAGCCGCCGCCAGACCCCGGGTGACGATCGTCGTGCCGGTGTTCAACGAGGAGGCGGTGCTGCCGGCATTGCTGCGGCGGCTGGCGGCGGTCTTTGATGGAGAAAGGGACCGCGTCTGGCGGGCGGTGCTCGTTGACGACGGCAGCCGTGACCGCACGGCGGGGCTGGTGCGCGCGCAGGCCGTGCGCGACCCCCGTTTCGAGCTCGTGGAGCTGTCTCGAAACTTTGGTTTCCAGAGCGCCCTTTCGGCCGGCCTGGCCCGCGCCCGCGAGGGCGAGGCAGTGGTGACGATGGACGCGGACCTGCAGGATCCGCCCGAGGTCATCCCCGAACTGGTGGCGGCATGGCTGCGCGGCGCCGAGGTCGTGCGCGCAGTGCGCCGCTCAAGGGCGGAGCAGGGACTGAGACGCGTCGGGTTCGACCTTTTTCACCGCGTGTTCGGCGCGCTCTCCGACCACCCGGTCGAGCCCAACACCGGGACCTTCGGGCTGCTGGGCCCGGCGGCGGTGGAGGCGTTCAACGCCTTGCCGGAACACCATCGGTTTTTCCCGGGGCTCCGTTCCTGGATCGGATTTCCGGCGGCCGACGTGCCGTACGACCGCCAGGAGCGGGCCGCCGGAAAACCGCAGCAGACGCTGCGCCGGCTGGTCCGCTACGGACTCGACGGCGTCTTCAGCTTTTCGCACCTGCCCCTGAGATTGGTCACCTATGCGGGCATGCTGGTGGCGTGCCTTGGTTTCGCGGCCGGGCTCTTCTTCGTGCTGTGGCGCCTGCTCGACTTCGAGCGCAGCCCGACCGGCTTCACCACGTTGGCCGCGCTGATCACATTCCTCGGCGGCGTGCAGCTGATCGGGATCGGCATCCTCGGCGAGTACCTCGGACGTATCTACGACGAGGTGAAGCGCCGGCCGAATTATATCCTGAAGTCGGCGCCGCCCGCGGGCGGGAACCCGGCCGCGTCCGGCCCGTGAACGGCGCGGTTCCCGTCCGGCCGCGCTGGCTGGTCACGTTTCTCACCGCGGGTTTCGCCGCGACTCTCGTCGTCTTGGCGGCCCGGGCGATGTTCGCGGTGTTCATGTTCTACGACGACGAGGGGTACGTGCTGATCTCGTACCGGAATTTTGCGGAGGGCGGGTCCCTGTACCGGGAGGTCTTCAGCCAGTACGGGCCGTTCCCCTTCGTGGCCCACTGGGGCCTTCACCTGGCCGGGGTCCCGCTCAACCACGCCGGCGGAAGGGCCGTCACGCTTTGTCTCTGGGTGCTAGTGGCGCTCGCCCTGGCGGCGCTCGCCGGCCGGGCGACCCGCAGCATCCCGGCGGGGATATTCACACTGGCCGGGACCTTTTCCTGTCTCTTCGTGATGACCAGCGAGCCGAGCCATCCGGGGGGCTTGATCGTGGCCCTCGGGGCGGCCGCGGCCGCCGGCGGCTGGTTCCTGCTGCACCGCGGGCTGACGGCGGGATGGGCGGCGTTGATCGGGGCGGTCGCCGCGGCGCTGCTCCTAACCAAAATAAACGTAGGGATCTTCGCCGCCTTCGCGGGCGTCGCCTGGTTATCGCTACACCTCCGGGCCGGACCCGTTCGCCGGATAGCCATCGCGGTGGTGCTGGTCGGCTGCGTCCTCCTGCCCCTCCTGTTGATGCGCGACAAACTCGGGGAACCTTGGGTGATGACGCTCGCGCTGACGTGGAGCGCCGCGGCGGTCACGGCGGTCGCGACCACTGCATGGCAGGGCCCCGGGGATCTGACGCCACGGGCGGCGGTCCCGGCCCTTTTCTCGGGCGCCGTGGCGGCGGCGCTGATTCTCGCCGTGCCGCTCGCCCGAGGTACCGGCATTTCGGACCTATTGGACGGCATCCTGCTTGGTCCGCTGCGGAACGCGGTGAAGTTTTCGCATCCGGTCTCCTGGCCGCCTGGCATGATTGGGTACACGGGCGCATCGGTCGCGTCGTGGGTGACGGTGCTTGCGCTGCGTCGCCGCTACCCCGCCGAGACGGCAATGGTCGTGGCGGCGCTGCGGATCGCCGTCGCCGTCGGGATAGCCGTCTGCCTCGTCCGTCCGCCGCCGCTGCTTGTCTCGTTCAATCTGTATGCTCTGACGCTACCGGCGCTTTGGCCGCTGGCGTGGCGCCTCGGGGAGGCGGGGTCGAATGCGGACCGGGCCCGGATCTGGATTCTGCTCCTCCTGCTGGGCCAGTGCCTTCATGCGTATCCCGTGGCCGGAAGCCAGGTGGCCTGGGGCTGTGTGCTCACAATCCCATTGGCGGCGATCGGATCGTGGGAGGCGGTCCAATGGCTCCGCGCGAACCAGAGCGCGTGGTTCTCGCCGCGCGCGGGTCGCCTCGCCGCGGTAACGCTGGCGCTGGGGGCGGTCGCCAGCGCGCTGGGCACCGGCTGGAATCTGGGGCGCGAGTCTCTTCGCCGCTCCGACGGCGTCAGCCTTGGGCTGCCGGGCACCGGTCCGCTGCGGCAACCGGATGATTCCGCCGCGCTGCTACGCGTGCTCACCCTTAACGCCACAGCCCACGCCGACGTGCTCTTCTCCGAACCCGGGATGTTCAGCTTCAACCTTTGGAGCGGAGCGCCAACTCCGAGCGCGGCCAACGTCACCCATTGGTTCTCCCTGCTCAGCGAGGAACGTCAGCGAGAGATCATGCATCGTCTCGCGGCCAGTCCCCGCGCGGTGGTGATCGTGGACCAACTGCATGTGAACTTCCTCCGCGACCGCGGATTTTCGCCCGCGGGGCCCTTGCACGATTTCATCGCCCGTGAGTTCGAGCCCGCCTTCCGCGTCGCCGACCTGGAGTTCCGCGTGCGGCGCGGCCGGACGATCCGGCCTTTCCTGGTCGCGGAACTGCTCACGCGCACGGAGTCCGCGGGCGATGGCGAGAGGCACCTCATCCGGCTCCCTCTCCTGCTACCGACAGGAAGTCCCGTGGAGACGATCGAGTTGGCGCCCGGGCATGCCGCGGCGATCCGCCTCGGTCGCGAAAACACGCGGGCGGAGATTACTCCCCTTTCGCCACGCGGGGATCCGACGGGGCCGGCGATAACAGCCCGATGGCCGCTAGTGACCAGCGGCCCCGTGCTGCTCTCGCTTTATTTCAACGTGCCGGAGCCGTCTCGCCTCCCCCGGGAGGCGACGATCATGCTGCGGAACAAGCACGGCGGGGAGGAAGGACTCGCGCGCCTCGCGCCCTGAGACTGCTCAACCGCGCCGGCGCGCCGCCAGCAGCAGGCTCACCCCAAAGGGAAACGGAATACGGCTGAGACCCGCGCCGACAAACGCCGCGCGCAGCAGGACGTTGAGCCAGCGTGGCGGCAGCCGGTCTTCAGCGCGTTTCCCGTCGGCGCGGGAACTTCCCCGCCAGCCGCGCCAACGCCGCAGCAGCCACACGGCCGGGTACGCGAAGACATTCGTGTGATTCACGTGGAGAATCTCCCAATCCCCCGGCCCGAAAAGCGCGCATAGCGCCTGCCGCGAGTAGCGCCGCTGGTGATGCAGCACCACGTCCCAGTCGCTCCACAACGCCATGCCAGCGGGCACCGTAACGACCGCGAGCCCCCCGGGGCGGAGCAGACGCGCGAAGCCCCGGACCGCGGCGGCGTCATCGGGGATATGCTCGAGCACATCGAGCGCCGTGAGATAATCCAACGACCTATCCGGGAGGGGCACGTTTCCGCCCGCCGGCACCAGTACCTGGCCGGGCTGGAATCTCGCGCGCAACATCCCCAAGGACTCCTCGTGGTCGTCGAGCACCAGCACGCGGCAGCAGGACTCCATCTCAGCGGCGAACAAGCCGGTACCTGCCCCGCAGTCGAGCAGCACGTCACCCGCGGCGGGCGAACGCAGGCGCTCGATCCATGAGCGCACCAGACGACGCTTCCCGGAGTAGTACCAGTGGTCGCGCTCGAGCGCGGCAAGATTGTCGTATTCGGCGGAGTCCACGATCCGATGCGGACCCTGCGTCGAGGACGGGGGGTTGTCGAACCCAAGCCGCCGCCTTGCCAAGCCGGAGGCCGGCGGGGACGCTCGTGGTGAAGCCCGATGAATGAGCCACCCGCCACGCGACCCGGACTCCCCCGCCCGCACCCCGGCTGGCTGCTGTTCGTCTTGGTCGCCGCGGGGTACCTCACCGTCGTCAACTCCCCCCGGGCGCTGCCTTTGCTGGGACTCAACACGGATGGCCGCTGGTTCATCGACTCGGCGGCGATCCTCGCGGCGGCCGACGCCGTTCGCGCGGGGGCGGATCCCTGGCTGCCCAACCCGTTGGACCTGTACGGGCGTCCGCATTGCTATTCCGGGTGGTGGCTCGGCCTCGCGACGACTGGGCTGACGCGGGAGCATAATTTCCTCGTGGGTTCGCTGTGGGTCGCGGGTTTTCTCGGTTCCGCCCTGCTGCTCCTGCGACCCGCCACGATCGGCTTCGCCGTGGTGGCCGCCGCCGTGCTGCTCTCGCCGCCGGTTCTGCTCGCCGTGAACCGCGCCAACAACGATCTCGTCGTTTTCGCGCTGCTCGCGGCCGGCGTGATCCTGATGGTTCGTGACACGGCGCCCCGCAACGCGGCCTTTGCCGGGGCGGTCGCGATAGCAACTGGCCTGAAGTTTTATCCAATCGTGGCGGCCGGCGCGTTTCTCGTCCGCCGCCCCGCGGCCCGTGCCTGGCGACTCGCCGCGGCGTCCGGACTGGCGGCCACCGCGGCCCTGGCGACCGCCAGCGTCGATCGCGCGATAGGCACGATACCGGCGCCCCAGGGCCTGCATACTTTCGGAAGCGTGGTCGCCCTGGAACTGCTCGGACTCCACGGGGCGGCTGCCCGCTTCGGCGCCGCCTTGGCCTTGGCCGGGCTGGCGGCCGCCCTTGCTCTCCTCGGCTGGGCCCCGCGCGCCCCGGCGGGTCGTGAGGCCTCCACCGCGCCGTTCGCCTACGTCGCCGGCGTAGCGCTGCTCGCGGGATGTTTTCTCGCCACCAGCAACTACGCCTACCGGCTCGTGTTCGCCCTCCTGCTGCTTCCCCATCTCGCCTCCCCATCGTCGGGCCGGGGCGGGCGCGTGACGCTGGGCCTGCTCCTCGCGGTACTCTGGCTGGATGGCCTTTACTGCCTGGCGCACAACGCTTCGCTCGGACCTCGGCCTCCTGCGGCCATCGCCGCCGGAGACCAGCTCTGGCTCGCCATCACCCAGCCGGTGGTCTGGCTCACGGTCGGCTTGCTCGCCGCCAGCCTTTTTCCGCTTTGGCGGCTCCCGGCACGGGATCGCGCGGAGGAACGGATTGTTTAAAGCCGCCACGGCGAGCAGCGTGCAATGGTGATCCCCCCCCTCCGCCAACCGGGCGAGGCGCTTCGTCTCGCGCTCGTCATCGCGCTGGCCTCCCTGCACGCGATCCTCGGCGTGACGGCGACCGCGGAGAAGAGCATGACGTCGGACGAGATCGCCCACCTGACGGCGGGGCACGCTTACAACACCCGCGGCGACTTCCGGCTGCAGCCGGAAAACGGCAATCTCCCCCAACGCCTCGCCGCGCTGCCGCACGCGCTGGCCGGAGATCCGCTGCCGCCCCCGGATCGCGCCGACTGGAAAGGGGCCGAGGTCTGGCGTTACGGCCACGCGTTCTTCTATCAATCCGGATTGCCCGTGGAGGAGCGCCTGTTCCAGGCGAGGGCGGTAATGTCCATCGTGAGCGCCGCGACCGGGCTGCTCGTGTTCTTCTGGTCCCGCGCGCTGTTCGGCCCGGCGGGCGGATTCATCTCGCTCGGTCTGCTGGTTTTCTGCCCCGCCTTCCTGGCGCACGGGCCGCTGGCGACATCGGACATGACGATGACACTCCTCCTCCTCGCGGCGGTCGGCGCGTGGTGGCGCCATCTACGGACGCCCGGCATCGCCGGCGCGCTGTTGAGCGCCGCCGTGTGCGGACTCGCCTTCATCGCCAAATTCTCGGCGGTGCTCCTTGTGCCCATGCTCGGCCTGCTCGGAGTCGTCTGGGGCTGGGACCAGTTGAGAAGCGGAAAAGGACGCGCGGCGTGGCGGCGGCTCGCCTTCACCACCGCCGGACACATCGCGGCCGTATGGTTCGTGATCTGGGCCGCCTACGGCTTCCGTTTCTCCGCGTTCGCGGGGGATCAAGCCGACGCACACTTCAGTCACGACTGGAACTCGCTCCTCATCGCGCTCGGCTGGAGGGCGGACCTGCTGGTCTGGCTGAGGGACTGGCGCGTGCTGCCCGAGGCTTGGCTGCACGGGTTCGCGTTCGTCCTGCAATTCGCACGCGCCCGCGGCGCCTTCATGAGCGGCGAGTACAGCGTCACCGGCTGGGTGACGTTTTTCCCCTGGGCGTTCATGATCAAGACCACGCTGCCGTTGCTGCTGCTTCTGGCGCTCGCTGGGCTGACGACGGCCCGGCAAGCGGCGAGGACGCGGGCGGCCTTGGGGCGGCGCTGGGCAGGGAGCATCGCCCCGCTGGCCGTGCTTTTCGCGGTCTACGTTGCGGCCTCGCTGGCCTCGAACCTGAACATCGGCCACCGCCATCTGCTGCCTGTCTACCCGGTGCTCTTCATCGCCGCCGGCGCGCTTGCCCCCGCGGCGCGCGCCGCCGGCCGCTTGGCCTGGACCTTGGTCGCCGCCCTCCTCATCTGGCACGCCGCGGAGTCCTGGCGCGTACGCCCCCACTACCTCGCGTATTTCAACCAGGTTGTGGGCGGACCGGAGAATGGCTGGCGGCATCTCGTCGACAGCTCGCTCGACTGGGGCCAGGATCTGCCCGGCCTCCGCACCTGGCTGGAGAAATATGCCCGCGGCGAGCGGGTGTTTCTCTCCTACTTCGGGACCGGCGATCCCCTCCACGAAGGAATCCGGGCCACCGCTTTACCCGCGCTTCCTGAGGTCGGCGCCGCACGGCGATGGCATCGCTTGGAACCGGGCGTCTACGCCCTCAGCGCGACCATGCTGCAGCAGGTCTACAGCCGCCATCGCGGTCCGTGGACGGCGGAACTCGAAGCGGAGTTCCAGCGCCTCCGGGAGCTCGAGGTGGACTTTATGGCGTTTCAGGGCGACCCGGCGCGCCGCGAGGAGCTCCTGACCAAGGCGCCGCGGGAAAATTGGCGCGCCGGCTGGGCAAACTATGAGAGCCTGCGTTTCGCGCGCCTTTGCCACTATCTACGACTGAAACGACCCGTGGCGATGATCGGCTACTCGATCCTGGTCCATCGCCTCGACGCCGGGGAGATCGCGGCCGCGACCGGTGGTACCGTTCGCGACTGGCAGCAGGCCTTGGAGGCGGCCGCGGCAGGAAGGCCGGTCAATCCGCCGGCCGCGGCTCCGGTGCCGCCGGCTCCACGGCCACCAGGCGGCTGAGCCGTACCCAGCGCGCGCCGAAACGTTTCCGATCGATGGTCTCCAACCGGAAGCCCTCCGGCAGAGCGTCCGCAGGATCAACCGCCGCGAAGCCCTCCGCTGAGGTCGGTCGAATCACCTGGGTGACCAGCACCTCGCGGAAGGTGCCGCGCTCCAGATGCCAGGCCAGCTCGGGTCCGCGCAGGCGGGCAACGGAAAGATTCACCGCTGGGATCCGCTCGAGGATGAATGGCAGGGTGGCCTTGGAAGTGATGACCAGGACGGGGCCGCGCCGGGCGCGAGCCTGCGCAACCTCCCATTCGACCTCGTGACGGACCAGGTTGCGTTCGGTGTAGAGGCGCTGCGCGAAAGCGGGTCCTCCGCTCGCCACCAGCCAGATCATCCAGCCTGCGAAGGCAGCCCGAAGGACCACCGGGCGCGGGAACGGCGCCAGCCGCACCAGCACGCCGGAGAGCAAGGCGAGGATCAGCAACGACGGCAGGGCGAAGCGCGCGGTGACGGGCTCGTCAAAGCGCGCCCAGTAGTAGAACTGGACCACAACGAAATGGGCCGCCACGCCCAAGCCTACCCAAGCGACCGCGACCGCCCGGGCCGGCAAGGGCGCCGGCGAGCGTCGGAGGATACGCGCCACCAGCGCGAAGGCGCCCGCCATTCCAAGCAGGACGAGCGCAAGCGAGCCCGGCTGACCCGGTGACACCGATCGGAAGAACTCCCACGCGCCCTCAAGATTACCGGAGACGTAACGCCAACTGAAACGGGCGGATTCACCCTCGCGCAGTTCCCAAAGCTGCGGGCGAGAGTCCACGATCCTGCTATGCCAAGCCCACGGAATGAGCAGCAGCGGCGTGGCCAGCAGGGCCCACGGCAGAACCATTCGCCTGGCCCGCCACCAACCGGTCGCGATGACGCCCGCGGCAGCGACCGAGAAGAGAACGGATTCGTAGCGGCTCTGCGCCAACAGCACGGTTGTGACGGCCAGCAAGGAGAGCCGGTCGGAGTCGTCCGGAAGTTCGAGATAAAGGATTGTGGCGACCGCGAGGGCGGCGATGAGCGTCAGGTTCAGCATCTCCAACCCCGAACCCGTGGCATTTTGGCCGAACAACGGGGTCGTCGCTAGAAGCACCATGACCAGCACCGCCGCACCTCGCGACCCGCTGAGATGCCGCGCAATCCAGCCAGCCAATCCAAGGCACACCGCCGCCAGCAAAACATTGAGAGCAAACGCATTCAGCGGACGGTAGCCCGTGAGATCGTGCGCGATGGAAATCAGGAACGGGAGGAGGTAAGGCCGCTTGTCGAGGTAGACATCGATCGCGGTCCAGCTTCCCGCCACCTCGTAGGCCCGCACCGGGGTGCCAACCTCCTTGTTCGCATGCAGGTGCCAAGCGGTCCCCTGCACCACGTGCTCGTCGAAGAGCACCTTGGGCGCCAGGTCATCTGAGGTGGCGGAGAAAATCGCGCAGGCCAGCCACGCGAACGCCACATAGCCCGGCCGAAAACGCCTCTCCTTCCAATGCGCAAGGCCCTTCCCAAAAACACGGCTCGCCAGCACCACCCAGAGCAGGACCACCGCCAGGATGTAGAAATAACCGCCCGCCACGATCGCCTTCTCCGCGGTTCCGGGAGAAACCAGAACGAAGCCGGCGGCAAGCGACGCGATCGCCGAGAGCAACAGCCAGAGCACGCGGGGGCGCGAAACCCGGGATTCATCCGGGCCGGCGCGGGAGATCGGCTCGATCGGCATACCCGTCAGGGCAATTTCTTCAGGTAGGTCTCCAGGAATTGCACCCGCGCCCGTTCCAACTCCGCGGGCGAAAGCGGTGTCGCCGCGCGCACGTTTTCCGGCGCGGAGACCGTCCCGCCGTCCGTCTGGATCTCCCGCACCCGGCTGATCCGGGAAAGCGTGAGCGGGTGCAACCGCCGCTCGGCCACGGGCTCGAGGACAAACCCGGGGCCCGGGTCATCACCCTCGCGCAACGTGAGTACGCCGGTGTCAGGATTCACGTTGAAACGCTGGAAGACAAAGATGTCCGAAAACGTCCGGTTCCGGAGATGAAAGGCGATATCGACGCGCCGCTTGGGCGCCAGTGAGGTGGGGGTGGCCGAGACCCGGTGGGTAACCCAGAGCGTGGCGTCATTATCGATCATGAGGTAATCGGGCCGCGGCATCGCCGCCATGAACTCCCTGCGCCAAGCGGTCTCCCGGCCAGGGGTGTATTCCTGCGTATACGCGTGCGCCGCCATCGAGGGAACCCCTCGGACCAGGACCCCGAGCACGGCGACGCCCAGCACCAGACGACGCCCTGCGGGAGCGGTGATCGCCGGCAGAACCAGAAGGATGGCGAGCACGAAACCGAGATGGGCCGGCAAGCTCAGCCGCCGGATCACCGGGTCGTCGAACTTGCCCCAGAAGTAACACATGAGCAGCGCGAAGTGCAGCAGGACGCCGAGGCCGAAGACCGCGGTGACAGCGGAAGCCGGTGGCACCACCCCTGGACGGCGCCGCCAGCGCGCTATGCCGAGCACGGCGAAAGGTACCGCGAGGCAACCCAACGCCGAAAGTACCGGGGAGTTGGGCTGGTCGGAAGCTCGGCCGAAAAAGAACGCCAAGGCGTGGGCGAGGTTATCAGGAATGTACGACACGGAGAAAGGCTCCGTGAAACCCGGCCGGCTGGAGAGTTCCCAAGCCGACGCCCGCAGGTCGAAGATGCGTTGGTGGAGCGGCACATGCACGAGCAGCAGAGGCGCGGCCACCACCAGCCAAGGGATCTCCGCACGGCCATCGCGGGCCCAGACCCAGATCACCACAAGCGCCACGGGGACCAGGAAGACGACCGATTCATACCGCACCTGCGCGAGCAGCACGGCGGAAAAAATGAAGGCCGCAAGGGATGCCCCATTGCTCCGCTCCGTGAAACGCACCCCCAGCAAAAGGGTTGCGAGGATCATAACCAGATTGAGCAGCTCGAAGCCGCCACCGGTGGCGTTCTGGCCCAGCAGGGGAAGCCCGGCGAGCAGAACCACCCCAAGGGCGCCGCCAGTTCGACCGGCGAGTCGCCTACCCAGCTCCCACGTCAATCCGAGCAGGACCAACGTGAGGATCACGTTCAGGCCAAAGGCGTTTTCCGGCCGATAGCCCGCGAGGTCGTGAACGACTGACAGCAGGAATGGGAAGAAAAGCGGCCGCTTGTCGACCACGCCCTCGATGATCTCAAAAGCCCCCTGAATATCGTTCCCCCTTAGCGGCGTGAGCACCACTCGATCGAGGTGCATGCTCATCGAGGTGCCGAGAAGCATCAGTTCATCCATCACGATCTTGAAGCCGAAGCGCTCATGCACGAGCAGGACGAGACCAGCGCACGCGACCAAGGCGACTCCCGCGCGGTCGGGCCGGAACCCCGGGAATCGAGGCGACTCGCCGCGGACAATTACCACCAGCGACCAGAGCCAGCCGGTGAAACCGGCCAGTACCATCCAATAGCCGGCGCGGGAAACCACCATGATCGCATGACGGTCCGGCACCGCCCAGAAACCAGCCATCACGGCGAGGACAGCTGAAAGCAGCAACCACCGCATGCGCGATTCGCGCAGCACGGCCCTGAGATTTGCGCCTATCATGCCGCTAGGCATGGGGGGGAAACGGCCTCCCGACAACGTCCGAGGCGGGGCGTGGGCACAAAAAAGCCCGGCCGATTATCGGCCGGGCGATAAGGTGATTAACCTACCCGCCCTTACGGGGCGTAAGTCACCGTGCGGGCACCGGCGATGGCGCCGACCGTGATGGTGACGCCTTGGGTGTAATTGTCCGGGTAGGACTCGCTGGCGACGGTGTTCAGCGCCTTCACGTACTTGTCGGAGCCCAGCAGACTGGACTTCGCCACCGTGGTCACGCCGTTCTCGAGATAGTACTGGTCGGCGCCGGCCGCGAGCTGGCGGGCGTTGTTAAGGATGGCCTTGTCCTGGGAGGAGACCCGCACCTTCTGGAAGGCGGGAATCGCCATCGCGGCCAGCAGACCGATGATGACGACGACGATCATGATTTCCACCAACGTGAAGCCCTGACGGGCGGATTTTGAGGTATTCATTTAAGAGGCTGCGCAGACAGTCTTTGTGATGCGAGAAGCTCAAGGGCGAGCAGTCCCCTGACCCTGCCAGCGCGAGGCCGACTGGCAATTTCAAAGTTGGGGCGGTCCTGACTCCCGCTCAAGGCGCGTAGGTGACTGTCCGCGCCCCGGCGATACCTTCAACCGTGATGGTGACACCTTGGGTGTAATTGTCCGGGTAGGACTCGCTGGCGACAGTGTTCAGCGCCTTCACGTACTTGTCGGAGCCCAGCAGACTGGACTTCGCCACCGTGGTCACGCCGTTCTCGAGATAGAACTGGTCGGCGCCGGCCGCGAGCTGGCGGGCGTTATTGAGGACGGCCTTGTCCTGCGAGGAGACCCGCACCTTCTGGAAAGCGGGAATCGCCATCGCGGCCAGCAGGCCGATGATGACGACGACGATCATGATCTCGACGAGGGTGAAGCCTTGGCGGGCGGACGACGGGTTTCTCATGGGTGGATTTTGGTTAACTTTGGATTCTTGCCCCGGCTTTCGGGAGCAGGTCTGTAGGGGGAAAACCCTGTGGTCTTCCACATCCGAGGCAACCCGGGATTCCGCGAAGAAGAGATTTTAAGGAATTGGACGACAAATCGATCGCCGGTCCCCTGACCAAGCGCCACTACTCCGACCCATGAGGAAAGAGATCAAAAGCCAGATCCACGATGGGAAGAACTACCTCATCACCCAGCTCGACGAGGTGCCGGCGGTGCCCTGCCCTTGCGGGATGTCGCGCCGGGGATTCGCCACGCCCGATAACCCGCTGGCGACGATCCATCTGGTGGACATCTCGATCGACGCGCGGGTGCACTACCACAAGCGGATGACGGAGATCTACCTCATCCTGGAGGGGCAGGGCTTCATCGAGTTGGACGGCAAAAAGGTCCCGGCGCGACCGATGACCTCGATTTTCATCAAACCCGGCTGCCGCCACCGGCTCGTGGGAAAGTTCAAGATCGTGAACGTGGCCGTCCCCGCCTTTGACCCGGCGGACGAATGGTTCGACTGACGGCATGAAAAAGCCGCGGGGGACGCGCTGGCGTCCGGCCCGCGGCCGAGAAGTGTCAAAGGGAACTCAGACCTTGGGGAATTTAATCCACTTGGCGCCAGCCTTGCCGCTCTTCACGGCGGTCTCGATGAAGGCCATGCCGGCGAGACCGTCGTCGATCGTCGGGAAGTCGTAACCACCCTTGGGCGCCTTGCGGCCCTCGACGGAGTCGGCGATGGCGACGGCGGCCGACCGGTAGATGTTGGCGAAAGCCTCGATGAAACCCTCCGGGTGGGCGAAAGGAGTACGGATGGCGCCCTTGGCGGCGTCGCTATGGTAGCCGTTGCCCCGGCGGTGGACCTGCTGCGGGGCGTCGGCCTTCTTGAAGAGGAGCTCGTTGGGGTTCTCCTGGAACCACTGCAGGGAGCCCTTGGTGCCGAAGACGCGGATGTTGAGGTTATTCTCCTCACCGCTGGAGATCTGGGAGGCGAACAGGATGCCCTTCACGCCACCGGAGAAACGCACGAGGCAGTTGCCGTCGTCATCCAACAGGCGACCGGGGATGAACGTCGAAAGCTCCGCGCAGATCTCCTCGATCTCGAGGCCGGTGATGTAGCGGGCGAGGTTGTGCGCGTGGGTGCCGATGTCGCCCATGCAGTTGGAGACGCCGGAGATCGACGGATCCATGCGCCAGTTGGCGATCTTGCTGATGGTACCGGCCTCGAGCGCGGTGATGGCGTAACCCTGCGGATACTCGACGACCACCTTGAGGAGCTTGCCGAGCTTGCCGCTGCGCACCCAGTCGCGGGCCTCTTTCACCATCGGATAGCCGGTGTAGTTGTGGGTGAGCGCGAAGACCTTGCCGGTGCGACGAACGACCTCGCGGAGCCGCAGGCCCTCCTTGAGGGAGAAGCACAACGGCTTGTCGCACACGACGTGGAAACCCGCCTCCATGAAAGCCCGCGCGATCGGTGCGTGGGTGTTGTTGCGGGTGACGATCGAGACGAAGTCGATGCGCTGGTCGGCGGGCAACGCGGCCTCGCGGGCGACCATTTCCTGGTAGGTGCCATAAACGCGAGCCGGGTCGAGGAACAGGTCGGCACCGGATGCCCGGGATTTTTCCGGGTCAGCCGAGAAACAGCCGGCGACGAGATCGATCTCGCCGTCGAGGCGGGCAGCCATGCGGTGCACGGAGCCGATGAAGGCGCCGCGACCGCCGCCGATCATGCCCATGCGGAGCTTACGGTTGAGTTTCATGGAAGGAGGCGGGGAAGGGCTCGATCAGAGCGCGACCGGCTTGCCGGTGGCGGCGGACTTGTAGGCGCCGTCGATGATTTTCATGAGCGCGAGCGCCTGATCGGGGGTGTTGAGTGGCTTCTCGGACCCCTCGAGCACGCGGATGAAGTTCGCGGCGGAACGCACGCGGCCCATCGTCTCATCGGCCGGCACCACGATGCTGCGGTTGACCGGACGGCCGTTCTCCTGGGTGTACAGCTCGCAAGCGTCGATCGCGGTGTTGTCGAGACCGTCGGTCCCGAAAAGGCGACGCACCATGCCGCCGGCCTTCGCGCCCTGGAAAACCACGGAGACTTCCTCGCGCTGGTTCATCTCCGCCCACGAGACGGCGAAGGACATCGACTGGCCGGACTGGAACGTGACGAAACCGTGCGCGGCCGCCTCGACGTCGGTGACGCCCTTGGCCACGTCGGGGATACCCCACGGGCCCTTGAAAGACTTGTCGGAAATGTGGTCGCGGTAGGTGCGGGCGAGGATGTGCGCTGGTTCGGGATAACCCATGAAATACAGCCCGAGGTCGATCATGTGGAGCAGATCGATGAGCGGGCCGCCGCCGGAGAGCGCCTTGGTGGTGAACCAGCCGCCGAAGCCCGGGATACCGGTGCGGCGGATCCACTTGGCCTGGCAGCTGTTGATGGTGCCGACGACGCCCTGCGAGATGTACTCCATCATCGCGTAGCTCTCGGGCCGGGCGCGGTTGTTGAAGTTGAACATCAGCCGACGGCGGGATTTCTCGGCCGCCGCCTTCATGCGCGTCATCTCCGCGGCGGAGAGCGCGGGCGGCTTCTCGCAGAACACATGCTTGCCGGCCTGCAGCGCCTGCAGCGCGAGCGGGGCGTGGAACTTGTTCGGCACGATGATCGAAACCGCGTCGAGTTCGGGCAGCGCGCGCAGCATCTCGGCGACGTCGCCGAAGTGACGGCTGATACCGTGACGCGCGGCGGCCTTCTCGGCGGCGGCGGCGTTGACGTCGGCCAGCGCGATGATCTCGGCGCCGGCCTCGCGGAATCCCTTGGCGTGGTAGGCGGCCATGCCGCCGGCGCCGATGATGGCGATCTTGGTGCTCATGAAGAAGGAGTGCGGGGGGTTGCAGGGGCTGCGGGTGGTGAAGGGAAACCCGCCGGCGGGGGCCCGCGGCCCGGCGCCGGCGAGGAAAATCAGGCGGGCGACCCGGGGCCGCGCCGCCCGCGGCTCATTTCTGCCGATCGAACTGCGCGTCGAACACGATCGAGCTGGAGGGGAAGTCGGCCTTGCGCACGAAGGCGGCCGACTCCGCCGCGCCATGCAAGCGGTCCATGCGGCCGTCCTCCCATTCCACGGAAAGGGGACCGCGGTAACCGACGTCGTTGAGGGCGACGATGATCTCCTCGAAGTTGATGTCGCCGTGGCCGAGCGAGCGGAAGTCCCATTGCCGGCGCGGATCGCCGAAAGTGGTGTGGCCGCCGAAGACGCCCACCGAACCGTCGCCGTGGCCCCACCACACGTCCTTCATGTGGACGTGGTAAATGCGGTCGCCGAACGCGCGGATGAACTTCACGTAGTCGACACCCTGGTAGCCGAGGTGCGACGGGTCGTAGTTGAAACCGAAGCGCCGGTGGCCCTTCACCGCCTCGACCGCACGCTGCGCGCTGGCGATGTCGAACGCGATCTCGGTCGGGTGGACCTCCAGGGCGAAGTTGACGTTGGCCTTCTCGAACGCCTCGAGGATCGGGCCGAAGCGACGCGCGAAATCGGCGAATCCGGCATCCCAATACGCCTGCGAGGTCGGCGGAAACGCGTAGATCGAGTGCCAGATGGAGGAACCGGTGAAGCCGTTGACGACGGCGGGAAAGTCATCCTTCGAACCGCGGCCGGGCTTGGCGTCGAAAAAAGTGCGCGCGGCCTTGGCGGTGAGCGCGAGCTTGCGGGCGGCGCGCTTGCGCACACCCTCGGGATCGCCGTCACCCCAAACGTCGGCGGGGAGGATCGTCTTGTGGCGCTCGTCGATGTGGTCGCAGACGGCTTGGCCGACGAGGTGGCTGGAAACGGCGTAGCAGGTGAGGCCGTTTTCCTTCAGCAGCGCCCACTTGTCGTGGACGTATTTCTTGCTGGATGCGGCCGCGTCGGGATCGAAGTGGTCGCCCCAACAGGCGAGTTCGACGCCGTCATAGCCCATCTTCTTGACGAGGGGCAGGAGCTTCTCGAGGGGGAGGTCGGCCCATTGGCCGGTGAACAGGGTGACAGGACGGGGCATGGTAGGAATGAACGGGGCCTTCACGAGTAGGCGACCGGCGCCGGGCGGCGAGAAAAAACCCGGCGGCGAACCGCCTTGCGCCGCGGCGGCGAAAGCGCGCTCCTCGCAGTCGTCTCCCTTCTCCACGCGATGAGCCTCGTCATCTGGACCAACACCGAATTCCCGTCCGCCGAGACCGCCATGCTGGAGGCGGGCGTGGCGCCGCACCGCCTGGTGCGCGCCCGGACAACCTCTGCCGCCGTGCTGGCCGCGGGCCGGCCCGACCCGCTGCTGGCGGAAGCCGACGTGGCGTTCGGCCAACCCGACGCAGCCCAATGCCTCGCCTGCCCGCGCCTGCGCTGGGTGGAGGTCACCACGGCCGGTTACACCCGCTACGACACCGCCGAGTTCCGCGAGGGCTTCCGGGCGCGCGGCGCGGTTTTCACCAACGCTTCCTCGGTCTTCGCCGACTCGTGCGCGCAGCACGTGCTCGCGATGATGCTGGCATTCGGACGACGCCTGCTGCCCTCGCACCGCGAGCAACTCACCGACCGCTCGTGGCACTATGACGAACGCCGTTTCGAGTCGCGGCTGCTCACCGGCCAGACCGTGCTGCTGCTGGGCTTCGGCGCGATCGGCCGGCGGCTGGCCGAGCTGCTGGCGCCCTTCGGTCTGACCATCCTCGCGGTGCGCCGCCAGGTCCGCAGCGAACGCGGCGTGCGCATCCTTCCGGAGGAGCAGTTGAGCAGCGCCCTCGGCCGGGCTGACCACGTGGTCAACCTGCTCCCCGACAACGAGGGCACGCGGAACTTCGTGAACGCCCGCCGCCTCGCCTGCCTGCGGCCCGGCACCCGCTTCTACAACGTCGGCCGCGGCGCCACGGTCGACGAGAACGCGCTGCTCGAGGCGCTCCGTTCAGGACGCGTGGACGAAGCCTACCTGGATGTTTTCCAGAAGGAGCCGCTGCCACCCGAACATCCGTTCTGGGACATGCCGAACTGCTTCATCACGCCGCACACGGCCGGGGGCCGCCACGATCAGGACGAGGCCATCGTGCGGCACTTCCTCGCCAACCTCGAAGCGTTCACCCTAGGCGGACCGCTGACGGACCACGTCGTGTGAGCGCGTGATGGGTCACACCCGCACGACCCGCGTGCCGGCGATCAGATCGTGCAGGCAGCGGCGGTCGGCGCGGAACAGGAAGGCGTAATCGAGCGCGATGAACAGGAAGCCGAGCGGGAAGGCGACGTTCAGCAGGAAGAAGACCGAGACCGGCAGCGCGAAACGGAGCATGACCCCCCGCGCGAAGCCCGCCGGACCGTCGTCGTCGGCCCGCACCACCTTCACGCCGGTGAGCAATTTCCCGAGATTCTGACCGCGGAAGAGAATGAGCAGCGCCTGCACCAGCAGCAGGGCGAACAACCCCGCGTAGACCCAGAAGACACCTTCGGCCACGCCGGTCATGTCCAGATCCTCCAGTTTCGGGAACCCTCCATGCGCAATGTCCGGATTCGACTCGATCAGCTTCCGGCTGAGCCAAAGTCCGCCCGGCAGGAGGCTGCAAAAGTAAACGAACGCGTTGATCAGCGCCGCGCCCGTGCGCGCGCCGACTCCCGCGGGCTCCGCCGCCGGCCGCGCCTCGGCAGCGGTCGGATCAGCCGGCGCCGCGATCGATGGCGGTTCCGCCGCGCCGCCGAATTCCGGAAAATCCCCCAGGCGGCACCACTCGTTCGCGCCCGCCAGCTTGGCCTTGGTCTCAAGGTTGGCACGGCCGCCGTTGATCCACGCGCGCACCTGGTCCGCCGTTGCAGGACCATACTCCCGGCCGTCGCCACCGATGATGATGAACATGGGCGCAATGCAGTCGCGGCCGACCGGCTCGTCAATCGCGCGCGCCTGCCGCAACCTCCCCCGCCAAGGCCGGCCGCCTCAGGGTCCGAAGCGGCTTATCCACGCCGTCTGCGGCCAACCCGCCTTTTCGTACGGCTGATCGGGACCGGGCGTGCTGCGCCCGCGCTCGATCGTGGCCCGCATCAGGCGCCCCAGCCGCTCGACCACCTCGGGATGCCGGTCGGCGAGGTTAGTCGTTTCCTTCGGGTCGTTGCCCAGATGGTAGAGCTGGAACGGTGGCAGGCCGTCGAAGTTGTCGGGCTTCGGCTGCGTCCACGGGGAAGGCGACCTCGTCGGCGGACTCCAGCCCCCGGAGCCGGGGCCGAGGATCAATTTCCAATCGCCCTCGCGGATCGCGAACTCTCCCTCCGATGAGTGGTGGACCAGGCTGCGCCGGCGCGACTCCGGCGCACGCTCCCCGCGCAAAAGCTCGAGCAGGCTCGAGCTGTCCTCGGCGGTGTTGGGGGGAAGCGGCGCGCCGAGGATGGCCGCCATCGTCGCAAAAAGGTCGAGGTGACCGACCACATCGGCGCAGCGGGATCCCGCTGGCACCACGCCCGGCCAGCGGGCGATGAAGGGCACCCGGTGCCCGCCCTCGAAGGCGTCGGATTTGGAGCCGCGGAACCCGCCGCTCGAATCATGGCCGAGATCGCGGTGGCGCGGGATGTCACCCGCGGGGGCGTAGCCGTTGTCAGACGTAAACACCACGAGCGTGTCGCGCGCGAGGCCATGCTTCTCCAGGGCCGCGAGGATCGCGCCGACATCGGCGTCGAGCTGGCGGACGAACGCCCCGTAGGGCGTGGGGGTCGTGGCCGAAAACTCCTCGGTCGGCAGCGTCGGCGTGTGCGGCGAGGCCAATGCGAGGTAGACGAAGAACGGCCGCCGGGCGCGCGAGGCGGCCTGTCCGGCGACGAAGTCGATGGTCTCTCGGGTGAGCCGCGGCTGCACGTCCTCCATGCGGAAATCGCCCCCGATCGGCCCCGCCCGCCACAGGCGCGGAGCCGGACTGTCCCCCACCCTCGCCGTTGGCGGAGCCGTCACCCGATCGTCGCGCAGCCAGACATACGGCGGCATGTCGAGCGATGCGCTGATGCCGATGAAACGGTCGAACCCGTTCGCCACCGGTCCGCCCCCGAAAGATTTCGCGTAATCGACGTCCTCCGGCCCGGAACCGGACTTGGCCCAGTCGAGCCCGAGGTGCCATTTGCCAAACATCGCGGTCGTGTAACCTCTCGACCGAAGGAAACCGGGCAACGTGAGCCGGCCCGGCTCGATGAGAGGTGCGCCGTAACCGTTGAGCACGCCGCGCTTCAGGCGCCCGCGCCATGAGTACCGGCCGGTGAGCAACGTGTAGCGGGTGGGCGTGCAGACGCCCGAGGAGGAATGCGCGTCGGTGAACGTCATCCCTTCCGCCGCGAGGCGGTCAAGGTGCGGCGTCCGCCAGAGGCTGCGCGGATTCAACGCCGACACGTCGCCGATCCCCATATCGTCCGCGAGAATGACCATGACGTTCGGCCCCGCGGGCCGCTCCGGCGCGGCCGCTCGCGCGGCGACGGGGAGCACGATCGCGGCGAGGAGGCCGAGGAGCCGGGCGATCATGGCGTCAACCGATGTCCAGCGTGGCGCGGAACGGCGTCAGGCCCGTGAGGTAGACGCTCATGCCGTCCCACTTCGGGGACGCCCCGCGCACCTGGGTGTAGGTGTGCTCGACACGGCCCGGGCCGAACTCGATCACGTCGCCGCCCGACTCGTAGCGTCCCTTGCCCGAGCGGAGCAGGTAGCCGTCGGTCACGCCCGGGAGCGGATCGACGCCGTGCAACTTGCCGCCGTGGCGGAACGCCAGCTCGATCGCCACCGGCACCTCGCCCGTGCCCTCGATCAGGAACTCCAGCCGGAAACGGCCGTCCTTCTCGGTGACGTTCACCGTGGCCTCGAGCTTCGAGATGTTGCTGCGCGCGCGCAGGGCGCGGCCCGAGTTCGCCAGGGTTCCGTTCGGCGCCATCTTGGTGTGCTCGCCGTCGGCGATCTGCTCCTTGGTGAGGGGCTGGAAGTACGGTCCTTCGAGCGACTGCCGCACGATGTAGCCCCCTTCGCGCGCCTCGATCATGTCACCCGTGAACTGACCCTTGCCGAAGAAGGCGGTGGCGAAGCGCACCGACTCGAGGGCCGCCGAACGATGCCGGTAGGAGAACAGTGTCGTGTTGCCGGCGAGCACGGTGCCGCTGCGGTCGCCGCGGCGCACACGGGCGAGACTCGAGTAGGAGAAGAGCCGCGAGTAGTCCTTCGGCAACGGAAGCGACGGCGGCAGCGGGCGACGGAACTCCGGCTCGCTCAGGAAGGAGATCAACTCGAGCGAGGCCTCGAGGAGGGTGCGGGCGGCCTCGAAACGGCGCGCCTGGAGGAGCTCCTGCGCCTCGCGGGCGATCTGGGCCGGGGCGCCTCCCTCGATCTGGCGCGTCATCGCGGCGAAGCGGCCGTTGCCGTCGATGATGGCGAGGTGGCGGTAGGCGTAGTAGTAACGCGCCATGCTGCCGCGCTGGTAACGGTCCTGCCGGCGCGAGGCCTCGGTGACCACCTCCCCATCGGGATGCACGTAGTACAGCGTCATCTCGAGATTGCGCCGCACCGGCTCGAGCAGCTCGGGCCGCTTGAGCAGTCGCGCGACGACCACGAGTGCGCGGTCCACGATCGGCGAATAGACCGTCGTGCTCTTCTCCGTGTACTGGCCGTCGGGATCGAGGTCGATGTTCTCGGCCAGCCACTGGTCGACGCGGGCGAGGTAGCGCGGGTTCGGGAAAAGCGAATGGGCGATCGCGAGCGCGCAGCAGACCACCCAGCGGTGGTTGGGCGTGTGCACCCCGCCGGTCACGAGGCCGTCCGCCGCCTTGACGATGAAGCGTCCGATGCCATCGGCGATCGCGGCGAGCTTCGGGTCACCGCTGGCCTTGAGCACCGAGTAGCAGGGGCCGAGGTTCTCGACGATGAAGGCCACGTCCGGCGGCGAACGGAAATTCGTGGCGTAAAAATCGACGGTGCCATCCTCGTACTGCACGCGGTTGAGGTACTCGACCGCCAGCCGCAGCGCCTCGGTCACCTCCGCCGAGCCCCGGTGCTTGCCGCCCTCGGAGCAAAGGGCGCAGGTGTAGGCGACGATGAGCGCCTTGGTGCCCGTCGCGGAGTGCAAGCCGAAGTCGTTGATCTGGCCGCCGAGCCAGCGGTGACCGGACCCGCGTTCCTGGCTGGCGAGCAACGCGGGGATCCGCTCGTCGTTGAAGCGGATCAGCTCGCGAATCACGTCCGCGGTGGTGTCGGGGTCCGCCGCGAGGGACCTCGGCGCGAGGGCCGCCAGCGCGGCCGCGCCGGCGCCGGCACGAAGGAATTCACGACGGGAAGCGGAGGGAAGCAGGGGTTCGGTCATCGGCAGACTCTCGATGCCGGCCGCGGACAGAGGCAAGCCGAACGGGTCAGGGCGCGCCGAGCAGGCGACTCAGGGCCGCCTCGAGCTTGTCGCCGTGGACGTCGGTTGTCACGAGGCGGCCGTCGCGTCCCAGCAGGAACGCCGTCGGCAGCTCGCGGATCGAGAAACGCCGCCCGAACTCGTTGTCCCAGTAGCGCCCGTCGTAGTGGTGCGGCCAGGGCATGTCGTTCTCTCGCGCGAACTGCACGAGCTGCGCGGGGGTGCGTTCCATGGTCGACGCGCGCGGGCCGGGAGCCTTCTCGAAGGCGATGCCCACGATCTCGAAGCCGCGGTCCCGGTACTTCCGGTAGGCGGCGCGGATGGTCGGCATCTCGCGCAGACAGGGCACGCACCAGGTCGCCCAGAAGTCGATCAAGACGACCTTGCCGCGGAGTTGCGCCAGATCGACCTCGCGACCGTCGGCCGCGGTGAAACGCAGCTCAAGCGGCGTGCGCCGCGCCTCGATCACGCGCAGGCGACCCGCCGCCATGTCGCGCACGGCCTCGTTCGTCTCGGCCGGCGATGCGCGCCGCCGCAGCAACTCCTCGGCCGCCAAGGGTTCCGCGGTCTCGAGCGCCGCGAAATAGGTTTGCTCGGCGAATTTCCGCCGGTCCGAGCCCGGCACCCGCGCGGCCAGCCGCGCGATGATCCGCCCCGCCCGCGCCAGATCGCGCACGGGCTCGCCGCGGAAACCCGCGAGGTGATTGACGGCCCGCTCGGCGACCGCGACCCAAGGCCCTTCCGGCGCGTCGTCCGCAGCCAGGATCTCGTCGCGCAGAGTCTCGCGCCGGCGCTCCCAGGCCGGATCAGGGGTGGCGGCAGCCGCGTCGGAGGAACGCGGGGAATTAACCGCCCAAGCGATCACCTCCCAGCGCCGAGGGTCGCCTGGAAAAAGGTCGAGGAAACGTTCGGAGGCACGGCTCACCTCGTCGTGCTGGGTCATCTGGAACGCCGACGTCGTCTTGACGTCGCCCGGCGGCGGACGCTCAAGCCGGCGGGTGCGGAGCGCCTCGAAGGTGGCATCCGCTTCGGCGCCGGCCGCGGCGGAGATCAGAGCGAGGAGCAAAGCGAGCGATGGAAGTAATTTCATGGCTTCAGACCGAGCAGACGGCGGACCTCGGCCTCGAGCCGGTCGCCGCGCGGGTTCACGGCGGCAATCATGCCGTCGCGACCCGCGAGCAGCACGTGGGGGATCGGGCCCACTCCGTAGCGCACCGCGTACTCCGTGCGGGAACCCTGGCCGTCGAAAGCCTGCGGCCAGGGCAGCTCGAGCCGCGCGACCAGCTTTTCGAGCGCCGGACGCGCCGCCGCCTGGTCGACCGAGATATTCACGATCTCGAGACCTTGCTCGTGATAGCGGGCATAGAGCTCGCGGAGCTTCGGCATGGCGTCGATGCACGGGACGCACCATGTGGCCCAGAAGTCGACGAGGACCACCTTGCCGCGCCACTCGGCTGTGTCGACGCGCCGACCGTCGAGCGCCGTGAAGGCGAGATCCAGCGGCTTTTCCAACGCGCGCAGCACGGACCGACGCGCGGCGCCAAGTTCGCGGACGCGGGTGTTGGGGCTGACCTCCAATCGCGCCACCAAACCGGGCATGGCCTCGGGAAAACGGGCCTCCACCGCCCCGACGAGCCGCGAGAAGAAAACGAACGCGGCGGAGCCGGACGGGAAGTCGGCCGCGAGCCGCTCGATCGGCGGCACGAGGCGGGATTCCCAATCGGCGGGAAGGACGCCGTTGGTGTGCGGCAGGACAAGCGCGCTGACCTGCTTGCCCGCGAAGAGTTCGCGCAGGACCTCCGGCGCGTCGCCGGCATTCGCCGCCGACGCGGCCAGCCTGGCCTCGCGCTCGCGCCAAATCCGTTGCTCGGGGGAGCCCTCGGGAAAGCGCGGCGTGCTCCGCAGCAACGTGTCCCATGCCCGCCAACGCCGGGGGTCCGCCGGGAAGTTCAGCTGAAGCTCCCACGCGAGTTCGGCGTTTTCGCGCCAGCGCACCTCCCGCTCCGCTCCGCCCTGACGCGCGGAAAGTGCCTCCTCCAGCCTGCGCCAACGGGGATCCTCGGTCCCGGCGGAGCCGCCGGCGATGAGGGCGATGACCACCTCGACGTCCTCGGGCGGCAGACAAAGTTGCTCATCACACGCCTGATAACTCACCACCAACGAGCCGCGGTGGCGTCCCGCCGCCAGTCCCGGGGAGGCCCGCAGCGGAACATCGATCCACGCCCGTCCCTCAAGCACCAGGACGTCGGTATTGAAGTTGGGATCAAAGAGTTTGCGCGCGGGAGAGGTTTCGAGCGCTCCGGCCAGGCTGAACGGGGCGCCGCGGCCCGCCGCGACTGTCGTGGGGTTCGGGCCCGGCCCGTTAGCCCCGACGGAAGCCACGGTGCCGAAAATGTGGTACTGACCCGAGACCTCCACGGTGAGGCGCACCCGCGCGGAGCCATCCGCCGCCACGACCACGGCTTCAGGGGCGGTGACGCGCACCGGCCGTTCCGCAGCCCATGACGCGGAAGCCAGCGCGAACCACGCGACGATCGGACGCAGCACAGCCCGGGAAAGCCCGTCGGCAGGGCTCCTCATCGCGACTTCTCCGGCAACCGGGTGCCCAGAAGTTCGGCGAGCTTTTCGCCCCGCGCGTCCCGGGAAAGCACCCGGCCATCCGGCCCGATGAGGATGCAGGTCGGGTAAAGGTTAACCTGGATGACGTCCTGGGCGAAGCGCTCGATGCTGCGCTGGGTCGCCTGGATCCATTTGTGACCCGCCTTGGCGATGAAGGAGGAGGCCTTGCGGTCGACCTCCGCGTACTCCGCGTCCGTCAAACGGCCCCCGGTGCGCTCCATGTTCATCCCGATCACCTCGAAACCGCGGGGTGCGTACCGTTCGTAGAGGGGATCGAGGTGCTTCATCTCCTCGATGCAGGGTCCGCACCAGGTGCCCCAGAAATCCAGGAGCACGACCTTGCCCCGGAAATCGGAAAGCCGGCGCGAACGTCCCTGGAAATCCACAAAGGTGAAGTCCGGCATGAGCTGGCCGGGCAGCGCGTCGAACCGCGTGTAGTCAGCGGCGGTGCGTTCCTGCAGCAGGACTTCGCCCGTCGCCATGTCGGCACCACTCACGGCGAGATACCGCTCACCGACCCGGAAGATCGGCGTGCGGCCCGACCCGTTCACCGCCTCGCCCTTCTCGGCGTCGAAACGCCCATTGAAGTCGGCATCGGCCGAAACGCGTTGATTCGGCGGATCGATCGCGGTGTCCGCCGGCTTCGGCGAGAACATGAGCTTAAGCGTGCGCCCGTCGATCGCGGCTGAACCGGAGAAGACGATGTTGAAGTTGTGGACGACCGAAGCGACGTAGGTCGGATCGGGTGCGACCGGAGCGGGAGCCGGAGCTTCAACGCCGCCCGTCCGCCGCGGGAATGCCTTGACCCCGTAGGAGAGACGCAGGGGAAACACGCGGTAGATGCCGTTGTCCCACGGCAGATCGATCGCCACGTCCTTCTCGGGTTCACCCAGCGGGAACGATTCGTCGGCCGCGAAACGGCCGTCGCGGTTGCGGTCGAGCCAGAGGGTTTTCACGCCGTCCGGCGCGGCCACGATGGCGAAACGAAATTCCTTACCCTTGATGGAGAGAGGCCGGGAAAAGGCCCAGACCTTCGATCCGGTGGCCGGTGGAGAGGCCAGGAGCGCGACCACCTCGGGAGACGCCGGGACCACCGGGGAAAGCGAACGCGTGCCGGGTTGCACCTCTGGATCAAGCCGCCCCCGGAACTCGTCGCCGGGCGCGGCAAGGGCAGAAAGCGCGAGGACCAGCGGAGGGAGGACGGGGAGGATTCGATTCATGCGCATGGGCGAAAGGTGACGTTAACCTCCGGAGGGCAGCAGCGCCTCGATCTGCAATTCCAACTCGCGCTGCGCGGCGAGCGTGCTCACCGGCGGGGGCTCATAGAAGGATTTACCATCGGGACCGACCAGGATGTTCATGGGATAACCGCGGACCTTGTAGGACTTGACCACATCCTCGGAGCCGCGCAGCGGCAGGAAGCCGAGGCTCCAGCCCTTCAGCAGCGGCAGAACCATGTGCTCCTCGGGAGCGTGGCCATTGATCGCGAGAATCTCGAAACCGCGGCTCCGGTACTTCTCCAGCACCGCCTGCAGAAAAGGGAACTCGCCTCGGCACGGGCCGCAAAGGGGATACCAGAAGTTGACCAGCACGACGCGTCCGCGGTACTCCGCGAGCGAAACGTCCCGCCCCGTGGCGAGATTCGTCAGACGGAAGCCCTCGGCCGGGAGCGAACGGCCGGCCCGGTCCGCGGAGAGTTCGGCCGCGACCCCCGCGGCGGTTTTTCCGAGCAGACGCCCGTGCTCGTCGAGTGCGGCCCGCGTTTCATCGGTCGGTCGCGTGGCCACGGCCGCCAGCAGCCCGGCGTAAGCCTCCTCCCCGCGTCCGAGCGCGGAGCGGGCGCGGGCGAGCGCCAGATCGAGGAAACGACGGTCCGCCCCGTAACGCGGGAGCGAGATCTTTTCGAGCGCAGCCAGCGCCTCCGCCCCCCTGCCCTCCCGGATCGAAGGCTCCAGCCCGGAGACCGCCCGCGCGTAGTCCGCGAGCACCACCCATTCCTTCACCTCGGGAAAATCCTTCCGCATCTCCTCCGCCAGCGCCAGGGCGCGCGCCGGATCACGACGCTGGAGGATCGCGAAGAGACCCGTGAGCGAACGCGCGGACGCCTTGCGGAAACGTTCCCTCAGCAGCTCGTGGACCCGCCACGCCTCGTCCTCAGTCCGGGCCCGCGACGCCAGGTAGCCGATGATCGACGCCGCGTCGTCGGGAAAACGCCGCGCCATTTCGAGACCCGCCGCCACGGCGGAGTCCATCCCGACCCCGAGCTGCGAGGCCACGTGATGGCGCCAAAAGGTGACGCTGGCGGGATCGGCGTCGACCGCGCGCCGGAATAGCGCGCGGCTGGCTTCCAGCTCGCCCCGGATCTCGGCATGGATGGCCAGCGAATCGAAGCCGTCGCCACAGGCGGGATCGAGGGCGACCGCCTCCTCGAAGAGCCGGCGCGAACGGTCCGGGTCGGAGTACATGAACAGCTTGCCCAACCCGTAGCGATAAGCCGCGCGGCGCGGCTCCGCCGCGGTCCTGCCCTGGTACCAAGCCTGCAGTTCCGCGCGCGCCTTTTCCGCCGCGGCCTTCTTCTCCTCCTCGGTTCCGGTGCGCGTGGCGGCGACGCCGGCGTACAGCACATGGTACTGGTGCGCCTCGTAATAATCCGGATCGAGCTCGACGGCGCGGCGCAAACCGGCGACCGACGCCGCGATGTCGGAAGCGAAAAGCTTCCGCGCCTCCGTGAACGCGGACCGCGCGGCGGCGCGGTCCTCCGCGGAGGCGGGCGCGCCGTGCACGGCCGCGACCAACGCGGCCAAGGTGAGGAAGCCGCGGACGGCCGTCGGGCGGGCGATCATCGGGACGGAGAGGTCAGCCGGAAAGCCCAGCTCAGAGCTTCTTGCGGAGGGTCAGTCCGTAGCGGGCCATGCGCGGATCAGTCACACCGAACCCGGCATTGCCCTGGCGGTGCGGCGGCTCGCGATTGAACACGTTGTTCACGGTCAGGGAGAGCTTGGTGTCATCCAGCGGATTCCGCCAGAGGCCCGCAACTCCCTCGCGGCGGCCACCGGAGCGGTCACCGAAGTCGTAGGAAGCGTGCACGTTCCACTCGATCACACTGGCCAGCAGGGTCTGCGTCCGCGCGGCCTGAGCCCAGGAGTTCTCCTGGTAGAAGCCGCTGACGCCGCCGCTGTAGGCACCGCGGCTCAGAAAGGCCTGCCAAGACAGGCGGGTGGGCCGGAGATGGAGCGAGGTCACGGGCGCCGCGCCGGGGATGCGGATGGAGTCCACACGGCGGTACTCGGTGGCGGCCACCCGCGCGCTGAGGTTACCCCACGGCGTGGGCCGCTGGAAGTTGAGCTGGTAATCGTAGGTCTCGATGATCTGCCGCGAGATGTTGGTGGACCTCGTGTCCACGCCGATGACGCGGCCCGGCTGGGCACCCGCGGTGTCACGGATCAGCCGCTCGGGGAAAAGGTCGGCCCATTCCTGCAGCGTCGAGAGACCGGCGATCTGATCGCGGTAATTCAGCCGAACATGATCGACCGAGATGGAGAATCCACGGGTGAGGCGGAAAGGCAGCTCGAAGACCACGCCGACGTTGTCGGAGACCGCGGTTTCCGGCCGCAGCCCGAGGTTGCCGCCGATGCGGGTCTGCAGGAGGCCGGTGACCAGTTCGTTACGCACGCGATCGATGAAGCCCGAGGTGTTGGCGTTGGTGCTCTGGGTGACGGGACGATACAGGGCCTGGACGCCCGGTGCGCGGAACGAGTGATTGCGCGTGGCGCGTAGCAGCAGCCACTTGAACGGACGCAACTGGGCGCCGTAACGGGGGCTGATGTCACCTCCGACATCGGAGTAGTCGTCGTGGCGGATGGCGCCGGTCAGGTCGAACCGCTGCACCAGCGGGATGCCCTGCGCGGCCCCGAGGACGGGCACCCGGGTCTCGGCGTAGGCGGAGTTCAACCTCCGCTGAAAACCGCCCAGGAGACTGAGGTTGATCGTGGGGAGATCGGGGATCGACTGGGAGGTCGCGATCTTTTCGGTGGTGCTTTCGGCGCCGGCGGCGAACTGGACCGGACCGGCCGGCAGCCGGATCCAGGGAAGCGGGCCGTCAACGGAGGCGGACCACGTGAGCGTGTCGGTGCGGTCGGTCGCGTTACCCGGACGCAGCATGGAGCGGAGAAGCGCCAGATCGTTGGGCTGGGAGGAACGGCTGTCGTAGAAGAGCACGAGGCGCTGCGCCGCGATGAGCGGCGCTGAAACGCCGGTGTCGAGCACCGGGTCGAGCGCGCTCTCGTTGATCAAGCGGGAGCGGTTCCAGCTCGCGCCGAGTTCATAGCGCCAGCCGTCGCCGAAGCGGCCGGTCAGCGCACCGGCGAAGTTCAAGTTGGAGTTGGTGGTGAACTTCTCGCCTTGGATCGGCCCCAGCTCCCAGAAGGTCTTGTTGAGCCGCACCTGCACGCCGAAGGGATTGCCGGGGTAATTGGCGGGAACGATGATGCCGTTCCGGAAGTTGACCGGCATGCCCTCGATGTGGGTGCGGGTCTCGTTATAACCACCGCTCAACCGGAGTTGCGTGCCGCCCTTCAGATCGTATCCGCCGCGAAAACCGACGGTGCGGGTGAACTGGGGCGAGATGAGGTTCACGTAACGCGCGCGATCGCCCGTGTAGGAGGGCACGCCCAGCGAGTCGCCAACCACCGACACATAGGCGGCGGCGGGCTGCGGCGCGACGCCGGCGCCGTCCGGGATCACCGCGAACGGGGTGGTGCGGCCGGGCAGATTGCCCGCGGAGGCCTGCACGATGCCGGCACCGACGGCGAAGCCTCCCGCCCCGAAGGACGGTCCGGCGGAAGCGAGGCTGCTCGTGCCGCCCAATTTGCTCCAATCGTCCGTCGACGAGAAAGTACGGTCGACCGCGGCAAAGGCGTGGCGCTGCTGGTAGGAGGCGGTGAGGGAGAGCGAGAGCGGACCGCGCGTCAGGCTGTGGTTGAGATTCACGCCCTTCACCGCGGTGTCCGAGGAGAAGGTGTTTTCATAGGAGAACGTCACCTCCGTACCGGTGTAATTCTTGCGCAGGATGATGTTCACCACCCCACCGAGCGCGTCGGAGCCGTAGATCGCGGAAGCGCCGTCGGTCAGCACCTCGACGCGCTCGATGGCCGAGACCGGGATGCCGGTCAGGTCGTAGCCGTCGGAACCACGGATGTTGCCCGAACGGGACAGGCGACGGCCGTCGACCAACACGAGGGTGTTGGCCGCGCCGAGACCGCGGAGGTTGATGTTGGTCCGCTGGGTGAGCACGCTGGCGGTCGAGCCGTCCGAAACCTGGCCCTGCCCCTGGTGTTGGCCGCCGAAGCCGACGCCGTCGTAGGAACCCTGCGAAAACGCCTGGGGGATGAGGCGCGAGATCTCGCCCATGGAGGTGAGGCCGAGCGCCTCGATCTCGAGGCGGTCGAACTTGATCACGGGGCTGAAGTCAGCCTCGCCCACCAGCCCGCGGATGCGCGTGCCGGTGACCTCGAAGGACTCGAGTTGCTGGGCGGCACCGGCGGGCGCCGGCGCCGCGGCGCGGACCGCGGTGGTGGCGGCGAGCGCGAGGGACGCTCCAAGGGAGCGAAGGACCAGGGATCGTGGGAGTAGGTTCATGGTGATGGCGGGATGCCGAGGTGCGACGGCCCGCAGACCGTAGCGCCGGGCGGCAAGCTGCCAACGTGAAATTCCAGGATGATTCATGCCAGATAGATGCGCTTCCACGTGCGTGCGAACACCCCGGGGCGGATCCGGCTCGCCTCGCGCCTACCCGCGTGGCTTGCCTCCCGGGAGCCGCGCGATGAAACGACGTTCCTCGACCGCTTTGGCCAAACGGCCCGTGACGCTGGTCGCCATCGCGGGCGGCAGCGGATCGGGTAAAACTTGGCTGGCGGCCGCGCTCCGCCGCCGCCTGCGGGGCACGGCGGCGCTACTCTCCATCGACGATTTCTACCGCGACCTCGCGCACCTCCCGCCGGCGCGGCGCGCACGGGTCAACTTCGACTCACCCGCGGCGATCGACTGGCCGGCTTTCGAATCGGCCCTGCGCGCCATCGCCGACGGTGGCGCACCGGAACTGCCGCTCTACGATTTCTCCCGCCACACCCGCGCCGAGCAGGTTCGCCGCTGGCAGCCACGGGGAATCGTGATCATCGAGGGCCTTTGGCCCTGGGTGCGGGGCCGCCTCCGCGGGATGTTCGCGCTGCGGCTCTACCGCGCGACGGACACGGACCTGCGGTTCGCGCGCCGGCTGCATCGCGACGTGCGCGAGCGCGGCCGCCGAGCCAACGACATCACGCGGCAATGGCGCGCGCAGGTCGAACCGATGTTCACCCGACACGTCGCGCCGCAGCGCCGTCACGCCCACGCGGTCCTCGGCGCGAAGCTCACCGCGGCCGAAATCGGCCGGTGGGCACACCGGATCCGCGAACTGCACCACGGAAACGGCGGGCGAGGGAAAAGCTGAGGCCTGCGCTCAACGCGCGAATTGCCGCAGCCACTCGAGATGGCGGCGCTTGAGGTCGTCGTAAACGGCGGGCTCGACGGCCGCGAGGTCGCGGGTCTCGCCGAGGTCCGCGTCGAGATCGTACAATTGGAAAATGGTCCGTTCGGCCTGCTGCGCCGCCAAGTCGAAACGGCCGTGATGGTTGTCGATCTGCCCGACGAGCTTCCACTTGCCGTGCAGCGCGCCGCACTGGCCGTAGAGATCCCAGAACTGGTGACGGTCCGCCAGCGGTTCCCGGGCTCCGGAACGGACGTGTGGGATCAGGCTGACGCCCTGCACGGGGAAGCGGCCGTTACGCGCAGGCACCGGCAGGCCGGCCGCGTCCAGCGCGGTGGCGAAGACGTCGTAGTGCGCCGCATTGGCGTCGGAGACGGTGCCGGCGGCGATGACCGCGGGCCAGCGCATCACCGCGGGCACCCGGATGCCGCCCTCGTAGGTCTGGCCCTTGCCGCCGCGCAGAGGACCGTTGTTGGAGGGATAGCTGTGCAGGATGCCGCCGTTGTCGGAGTGGCAGATCACGAGCGTGTTCTCCGCCAGCCCGAGCTCCGCGAGCGTGCGCAGCACGTCGCCGATGCGGGCGTCGGCGTGCGTCATCACCGCGTTGTAGTCGCGCCGGGGCTGGGGCACGCCTTTGCGCTCGTAGTAAGCGAGCCATTCGGGCCGCGCGGAATCGGCGTCGCGCTCGGCGTTACGCAGCGGGCCGTGCACCGCGTTGAACGCGAGGTAGCAGAAGAACGGGCGCTCCCGGTGCGCGCGGATGAACTCGATCGCGCGGTCGGCGAAAAGATCCGTCGTGTGCGCACCGGTCGGGACGGGCGCGCCGTTGGTGACGACGCGCGAGTTGGGGCGGAGCCAGTAAGGGTGGGCGCCGCCGATAAATCCCGTAAACGAGTCGAAGCCCCGCGCCGCGGGCGAATTCGCGGGCTCGTAACCGAGATGCCATTTGCCGAAGGCGCCCGTGGCGTAGCCCGCCGCCTTCAGAAACTGCGGGAGCAGCCGAAGATCGGCGGCCAGACGCCGCTCGATCCGAGACTCGGGATCGTCATCGGCGTTAGCATCACCCGCCGGCCGCGGCGCGGACTTCGCCGCGCGTTTCTTCGCCTTGGCCTGGGTGCGTTCCTCCGAGCGGGGGCCCTCCGAAGGCCCGCGCCACATGCCGGATGCAAGCGAGTCGAGTCCCGTCATGACCGAAGCGCGCGTCGGGGCGCAGAGCGGGTTGACGCGGAAGCGCGTGAAGCGCGCGCCCTCGCGGCCGATCGCGTCGAGGTGCGGCGTCTCGAGGTCGGTTTTCCAGAAGCCGGTGGTGTCGCCGTACCCCTGGTCGTCGGTGATGATGAGGACGATGTTGGGGCGCGCCACGGGAGCGGCGGAGAGAACGGCAAAAAAGGGTAGAGCCAGCAGGGTGAGCAGGCGGATCATGGAGCAGGGAAATCGAAACAGGGAACGCCACGCCGGTCGAGCCGGCCAACCGGGGTTTTGTTTGCCTCGCGCCGCGATGCCCGCACACCTTCGCGCCACCCCGCCCCATGAAGCCGAAGTTCGTTTTCCTGACCGCCGCCTTGCTTGCCGTCGCCGCCGCGCCACGTGCCGGCGAGAACTGGCCCCAGTTCCGCGGACCCACCGGCCAGGGCGTCGCCGATGCCACCGGCCTGCCGGTGACGTGGAGCGAAACGGAGAACGTGAAGTGGAAGACACCGCTCAAGGGCAAGGCATGGTCCTCGCCCGTGGTGTGGGGTGCGCAGATCTGGGTGACCACGGCAACCGAGGACGGCCGCCAGCTCGGCGCGATCGCCGTCGACCGCGAGTCGGGCCGCATCGTGCACGAACTCGCGTTGTTCACCGTCGAGCAGCCGCAGTACGCCGACAAGTTCAACAGCTACGGCTCACCCACGCCGGTGCTCGAGGCGGGGCGCGTGTACGTGACGTTCGGCTCGGCCGGAACCGCCTGCCTCGACACCGCGACGGGCAAGGTGCTCTGGGAACGCCGCGACCTCCCGTGCAACCACTGGCGCGGGGCCGGCTCGTCCCCGACGCTGTGGGAGAACCTGCTCATCATGCATTTCGACGGCGCCGACCACCAATACGTCGTGGCCCTCGACAAGCGCACGGGCCGCGACGTGTGGCGCACCAACCGCTCGGTCGACTTCCAGGACCTGACGCCCGAGGGGAAGCCGATCCGCGACGGGGACTTCCGGAAAGCATTCTCTTCGCCTCTCGTCATCACCCACGACGGCAAGCCGCTCTTGATCAGCGCCGCCTCGAAGGCCACCTACGCGTACAACCTGGTCGATGGCCGCGAGCTCTGGCGCGTGGAGGAACGGAAACATCACTCGGGCACGGTCCGGCCGGTGGCGGGCAACGGGTTTGTTTACACGGCGACCGGCCTCGCTCGCGGCGAGCTGTGGGCGGTGCGTCTGGGCGGCAAAGGGGTCGTGACCGACACCCATGTCGCGTGGAAGGTCACGCGCAACGTACCCAATCGCCCCTCGCCCGTGCTGACGGGGGACTTGCTGTTCATGGTCGATCAGGACGGCGGCGTGGTCACGTGCCTCGAGGCGATGACCGGCAAGGAAGTCTGGAAGGAGCGCCTGCCCGGCGCCGGCAGCTATTCGTCGTCGCCCGTGCTGGCCGAAGGACGGCTGTATTTCTTCAACGAGAACGGCCACGGCACCGTGATCGAGGCGGGCCGCGCGTTCAAGGTGCTCGCCGCGAACAAGCTCGACGGCGGGTTCATGGCCTCACCCGCCGTCGCGGGCCGCGCGCTGTTCGTCCGCAGCAAGACACACCTGTACCGGCTGGAGAAATGAGCCGGCGGCGGCCGGGAAGCGCTCAATTGGCCGCAACCACGCGCTGTGCCCAGCGGCCCAGGGGCACCATGAGTGCGCAAAGGACGGCCGGGACCCATGCGCCGCAGACGAGCAACGCGACGGCATCGACGAACGGAATGAACGCCAGCAGCCGGCCTACCGACCGGCCGATCTTCGCCGCCGGCGCGCCGGGCAGGTACTCACGCCGCGCGAGCAGACTCAGCACCACGATATAGGCGAAGAGCACCCCGAGCCACGCGAGCAGCGCGGGTGTGACCCCGTGCCCTGGAAGAGAAGCAACTGTGAGCCCCAACAACACGCGGCAGCCGGCCATGAGCACGACGGATCCGGTCCATCGTTTGTGCGTCCAGTCGTACGCCAGAATGACAACCGCCAACGCGGCCGCCCAAAACGGCGAGGCGCCGGCGACGATGAAGAGCCCGAGCCCCGCCGCCATCTGCGCTGTCGCGACCGACGCGGCCGTGGCACGCCGCACCGCTCCGCGCGGGATCGCGCGTTCCGGACGATGCCGCGCGTCGAACGTGGCGTCGGCCACGTCGTTGAAGGTCGCGCCTCCCGCGTAGACCAGCCAGCCCGCGATCACCGCCAGCCCGAGGGGAACGATCGCGTGGAAAGGAAACCCCGGCGCGGAAAGCACCAGCGCGGCGAGCACGTTGCCTGCCACCGAGGGAAAGTTTCCCGCCCGGGCGAGATCGAGCCAGACACGCAACTTCATCGACCCGGTTGAACTTTCAGGCGCGGGCCGCGGCCTGCGCCAGTTCGCGCGACGCGAGCCCGCGCCGCGCAAGCGCATCGAGCGTCCAAGCGTACTCCCGCACCAACTGGTCTTCCACCGGCAGCCGGAGCGCGGGCGGCAGAATCTCCCACGTGTACGTTTCCATCTCGAGGTGGGAACAAGATCCGGGCCGCTCCGCCAGCCAGTCGAGCGCACCCTCCAGATGATCCCGGGTGTCGCGGAACGGCTCGCCCGGCGCCGCATGCAACGGCACGTGGAAATGCACGCGCCATTCCTCGCCGGCCGGCGGGGGCCCCTGCTCCGCAAGCGCGTCGGGCAGATCGATGAAACGGCGCCTTACCTTTCCGGTCACCGGATCACCCGCGATGACCTGATGAAGGTACACCGGCTCGGCAAACGGCGCGAGCGCCGCACGACCGGCGGCGTCGGGCGTCACCCTCAGGGCGGAACTAAGGTGGAGTTTGCTCAGCCGCAGGCCGGCGCGGGTGAGGCAATCCAGGGCCGGCGCGGCAGACTCGAACTCGACGGCGAGATGGCAGCAATCGTAGTTCACGCCGACGTGGCGCAGGAGCCCCTCCCGGTCGACGGCGGGCTCGGCGGCGCGCCACGCCTCGAAGAAGGCGACGGTCTCGGCGGTGGTCTCGATCTCGCAGCACGGCTCTGGCTCCAACCCGAGGTGAAGATCTCGGCCCGTGCGCGCGGCCAGCTCCGCGATGCCCCGGGCGCACTCCGTGAGGCGCGCGAAGATGCGCGCGCGGCGGGCGGGCTCGGCGGCGACGAACGCCTTGAACGATGCCGGGACGGTGCTGACGCTCGCGGCCGCGCCGGCCGGGGCGAGTTCGGTCAGGAGGGAAAAAAGCCGCAGCGTGTACTCAACTCGCTCGGGCATGGACCAGTCGGGCGCGTAGACCTGCTCCTTCACCCGGGTCCCGTGGAAGCTGCCATAGGGAAATCCGTTGATGGTGAAAACGTAGCAGTCATGCCGCTGCAGCCACGCGCGGAACGCGGCCAATTCCGCCGGCCGCGAAAGTTCGTCGGCGGCCCGCCGGCCGAGCCGCAGACCGATCGCGTAGGATCGGCCCGGCGCCACGCGGCGGCGCACCGGCAACGTGTGGCGTTCAAGCGCGGCGAAAGTCTCGGTCCACGTCTCGCCCCGGTGCACGTTTGTGCAGTAGGCGAGGTGCAGGCCGTGCGAAAGTTGCATCCGCGGAAACGGGCGAAGGCCGCGGCCTCAGGGGGCGTCCGCGACGCGGAACCGCGGGCACTGCGAAAGGAAGCGCACCGGGTTGCGGTAGAGAACGGCGTCGACGAAGTCCCCGCTGTGTCCGCGGCGGCGCATCTCGAGCGCGGTCTTCGGCACGGCAAGCGGGTCACTCACACCCCAGTCGCAAGCCGAGTTGAGCCAAATGCGCTCGCGCCCGCAGATCTCCAGCATGTCAACCGCGCGGGGCGGGGACGATTTTGAGTCCGGGTAGAGGGTAATGCCGGCCCAGAAGCCGCGGTCGAGAACGTGCTGGATCGTGTGTTCCTCCACGTGATCGATGATCACGCGCTCCGGCCGCACGCCGCGGTGCGAGGAAAGCAGGTCGAGGATGAGACGCGTGCCCTTGAGCTTGTCCTCGAGGTGCGGCGTGTGGACGAGGATCAGCTGGTCGTGGCGCACGGCCAGCTCGACGTGGTGCTCGAGGACGGTGAGCTCGTTGCGCGTGTTGCGGTTGAGGCCGATCTCGCCGATGCCGAGGACGTTGGGCCGCTGGAGAAACTCTGGGATGAGGGCGAGCACGTCGCGGGCGAGCGCGAGGTCCTCCGATTCCTTCGGGTTGAGGCACAACCAGCTGTAATGCGGCAGCAGGAACTTCGCGGCGCGGGCCGGCTCGTACTCGGTGAGCTGGCGGAAGTAGTCGCGGAAACCCGAGACGGAACCGCGGTCGAATCCCGCCCAGAACGCCGGCTCGCAGACCGCGCGACACCCGGCGGTGACCATCGCCTGGTAGTCGTCGGTCGTGCGGCTCACCATGTGGCCGTGGGGCTCGATGTAGCGCATGGCGGGATCAGCGGCGGCGGGACGGACGCGCGTTCATGGGAACCGGGGCGCGCCAGGCGCCCAGCGCGGCTTTGCCGGAGGACACGGCCTCCGGCGCGGTCGTGGGATCACTGAGGTGCTCGAGAATCCGGCGGGCCCGCTCCGGGCGGCCGTCGGCGAGCAGGGCGGCGGCCTCACGCAACGCGGCGCACCGGAAATCCCCCTCTACGCCGTGGCGTTCGACCCGGTCGAGAAAAGCGGCCACCTCGATGAGTTTGGCGCGCACCGGGATGAAACCGTGGTCGACCACGGCGCCGCCGGATGGAGCGGTCCGTTTGGAACGGGAGGGTTTCTGGCGAGAGGCGGCCAAGGGCGGGCGCGGGAAAGCGGAACCGAAGCCCCATCACGCGGAAACATCAAGGTTGCATTGGGACAGGGGAGGCGTGCTCTCTCGGGCCGTTCGCCGTTTCCCCGGGAAACGTCCCGGCGGCCTTCCCGGTAATCCCCGCCCCATGTCGCTCATCCTGTTCCTCGCCGTTTCCGGCGTCGTGCTCGCCCTCGCCTACCGCTGGTACGGCCGCCTTCTCGCGCGTTTTCTCGAGTTAGACGGCACGGTCCGCACCCCGGCCCATGCGCGGCGCGACGGGCTCGACTACGAGCCGGCCCGCACGTCCTGGCTGCTGCCCCAGCATTTCTCGGCGATCGCCGCCGCCGGCCCGATCGTGGGCCCGATCCTGGCCGCAACCTACTTCGGCTGGCTGCCGGCGTGGCTCTGGATCATCTTCGGCGCAATCTTCATCGGGGGCGTGCACGACATGATGACCCTCGTCGCCTCAGTGCGCCATGACGCGAAGTCGATCGCCGAGGTCGTGCGCCGCTACATGAACCGGCGGTCGTACATCCTGTTCCTAGCCTTCATCTGGATTTCGCTGGTCTACGTGATCATCGCCTTCGCGGACGTCACAGCGGGAACGTTCGTCCAGAAGGCCTCCGTGGCCGACGCGGCGGCGCCCGGCCCTGCGGTCGCCACCTCCTCGATTCTCTACCTCGGCCTGGCGATCGCGATGGGCTTCTGCATGCGCCGCTTCGGCCTGGGCGAGGGCAAGGCCCAGCTGATCTTCCTGCCGCTCGTGATGCTCGCGATCATCGCCGGCCCCCATCTGCCCTTCGACCTCGGGGCGGTCACCGGCAGCGCCCGTCCGCAGCTGCTCTGGGACTACCTGCTGCTGGGCTACTGCTTCCTCGCCGCACTTTCGCCGGTTTGGCTGCTGATGCAGCCTCGCGGTGCGCTCGGCGGCTATTTCCTCTACGTGATCGTCGTGGTCGGCGTACTCGGCGTGATCGTGGGTGGCCTGAGCGGCAACGTGGCGATCGTCGCACCCGCGGTCTCGCAAGCTGACCTGTTCGGGTTCACCGGCGCCACCCCGCCCCTGCTTCCGGTGCTGTTCATCACGATCGCCTGCGGGGCGTGCTCCGGCTTCCACTCCATCGTCGCCAGCGGCACGACCTCCAAGCAGCTTGACCGCGAGACCGACGCCCGCGCCGTGGGCTACGGCGGCATGCTCCTCGAGTCCTTTCTCGCCTGCCTCAGCCTCGCCACGGTGATGATCCTCGCGAAGCCCACCGGCCGGCCCGATCTCACCTACGCCGACGGCGTCGGGATCTTCATGAACCAGGCCACCTTCGGGCTGATCTCCGTCGATGTGGCCCGGCAATTCGGCCTCCTGTGCTTTGCCACCTTCGTTTTCGACACCCTCGACGCCTGCACCCGCCTCGCCCGTTACGTGATGATGGAACTCACCGGCTGGACCGGCCGCCGCGGGATGATTTTCGCGACCGGACTCACCCTTTTGCTCCCGGCGCTCGTCGTCAGCCTGCCGCCCGCCGTCGTGGGCGGCCAGCCGTTGCCGGTCTGGCGTGCGTTCTGGAATCTGTTCGGAACATCCAATCAGCTGCTCGCCGCCCTCGCGCTCCTCGGTGTCACGGTCTGGCTGCACCGGCGGGGCCGGCCCGTTTGGATCACCTTGGGACCGACCATCTTCATGCTCGTGATGACGCTGTGGAGCCTGCTGATCTCCGTGCAGACCCATCTCGGCCGGGTGCGTACCGGCACCGCCGCCGCGGTGCACCATGTGGAGTTCAGCGTCGTGGTACTGCTGTCCGCCATGGCGGTCTGGCTCGTGGTCGAGGCGCTCCTGCTCGCCCGCCAGCGCCCGCCGGCCGCGCCGCTTGTCCCCGAGCCCCGCGCGGCCTGAGCGGCCCGCCGCCTCAAGGACCAGGTCCGCCGATGGCTGCATGGTTGCGTCTGGCGGCACCGCTGCTGGCCACGGTGGCCGCCTCGGCCGCCGACGTCAGCCTCAGCGCCTGGCGGCCGCTCCATTTGGGCGTGGAACTGGCGTCCGGCGAAGCCATGACACCCGACGGCCGCCCACAGCGTGCGATCGCGGTGCGCATCGACCTGCGCGCACCCGGCATCGAGTTCCTGACCACGGAGGGCAACGGGGACGCCGGAGGCGAAACCGACAGCGAGACCGCGACGGATTTCCTCCGACGCCACGGGCTGCAAGCGGCGGTGAACGCCAACCTGTTTTCACCCTGCTGCACGCCCGGAGAAAAGGACCTCTCTGGCCTGGCAATTTTCCGGGGCGAAATGGTCTCCCCGCCGGTGCGTCTCGGCCCGGGGGACTGCGTCCTCGCCATCACGCGCGACAACCGCGCGGTCATCACCCGCAGCGGGGCTGAGTTCAACGTGGCCGACTATTGGACGGCCGTCGCCGGCACGGGGATCATAGTGACCGGCGGAAGGAACGTCGCGGCGCAAAACGACACCGGCGGGGACAAGTCCCACCCGCGCACCGCGGTCGGCTTGGACGAAGGCGGCCGGCACCTGTTTTTCCTCGTGATCGACGGTCGGCGGCGCGGCCGCAGCGAAGGAGCGACGCTCTCGGAACTGGCCCACTGGCTCCTGCGGATCGGGGCAAGGGAGGGCCTCAATCTCGACGGCGGCGGATCCACCACCCTCGTGCTTGAAGAGAACGGAAGACCGGTCGTCCGCAACGAACCGGCGGGAGGTGGCTGGCTGCCGCTGCTCGGCGGAACCGCCTTGGCACGCGAGGCCGCCCAACGTTCGAACGGTAATCACCTCGGGATCCGCGCACGAACGCTGCCCTCGCGGTGAGGCGCGTGCCCCGACGTCGGGGCAATAAAAAGCCCGGGCCCAAGCCCGGGCTCGCGATTCGGAAGGCCGACGGACCTTACGGCAGCTCGTAAACCTCGACGAGCGCGATGCCAGAGGCACCGCCGGTTCCCGTCACCAAAACCGTGTAGGCTCCCGGCGCCAGGGTCGCGATCAGCGCGGAATCTCCCGCCGACAGGGTGAAGGCACCAGCCTGCGATGATCCGGCCGTGATGGCGTCGCGGTCAGCGGAGGTGGTCCAGTTCGTGTTCTGGGCCACGATCGTCGCGCCCGACTGCAGCTGCAGCACCGGCTGGGCCAGCACGCCGCCCACGCCGAACGGGGTCAGGCCCGGACCCACGGCCCGCACCAGAACCCGTTTGCTCGAACCCGCGGGGACGACGAACCCTGCGATCAGGGTGTTGTCGCCGGAGCCGGCCGAGGCGCGCGTGGCGATATTGAGCATCTTCTGTCCGGCGGCGGCGGTCGAAAGATCGTAGACCTCAATGAGCGCGATGCCCGCGGCACCGGAAACTCCGCTCACCTGGGCCGTGTAATTGCCCGGGGCCAACGTGGTGAGGATGGCGGCGTCGGTCCCCGCGGATCCAAGGGCAAAAGCCCCCGCTTGTCGTCCGGCGGCGTCGATCGCGGCGCGGTCGGCGGCAATGCCGGAGTTCACCGCGAGCGAAGTGGCGCCGCGGAAAAGCTCCAAGCGAGGCGCGGCAAGCACACCGGACACGTTGAACGGAGCCGCGCCCAGCGTCGGACCCACGGCGCGGATCAGCACCGGCTTGGACTCCTCGCCGGAGATCACAAAGCCGGCGATGGCGATGCCGTCGCCCGAGCCGACGCGCGCGCGCGTCGAGATGTTGACCAGGCGCTGGAGGCCGAGGGCGGCCTCACCACCGCCCGCCAGGGTTGCGTTGATCGTGCCCGCGACGGATCCGGTAAGCAGACCGGTCGAGGCGTTGATCGAGGCGGTGACGACATTGCGGCCGGTGGTCACCGAAACCGCGCCGGCAGTCGTCACGCTGCCCGAGGCGCCGTCGGCCGAAGTGCCCGCGGTGACCAGCGCGAACGCGCGGCCATCGGGTCCCGCAATGATCTGCGCGGAGGCACCGCTCGACGCCGCGCCAGCCTTGTAGAGACCGGCGAGGGTTTGCGTGGCGCCAGCCGGGGCGCGGTTAGCGGAGAATGAAACCGAGGCCGAGCCGCCGGTGGTGCCCGTCACTGAGCCGTCGGCGGCGATCGTACCGGCGACCACGAGCGAGACTCCGCTGGACTGGGCGAACGAGAAGGCGCCCGAGTCATTGACGGTGAAGGACTGCCCGATGACCGGAGTTGATGAGCCGGAGATGAAGCCGAGCATGACGCCCGAGTTGTCCTCGCGCACCAGCACGGCAAGGGAACCTTGGCCCGAGGCGAACGTGCCGAAGTAGACCCCGGCGTAGCTGCGCGCGGCGACCCGCAGGGCGGCGGAAGCGGAGGTGACCGAACCGGCGGAGTTGCTGACCACGGCGTCGTAGGTCCCGGCATCGGCGACCTGTGCGGCGGAAAGCGACAAGGTGGCGTTGGTCGCTCCCGCGACCGCCGCGCCGTTCTTCCGCCACTGATAGGACGGGGCGGGCACGCCGATCGCGCCGACCTCCATGCTCACCGCGCCGCCCGCGACGACGGAGCGCGCGGCGGGCTGCACGGTGATGACCGGGGCGGAGGCGGCGGAAACGACGGACACCTGCGCCACCGCGCTGGTCGCGGTGCCGAGGGCGTTGGTGACCTGCACATCATAGTTGCCCGCGTCGGCCGCGGAGCCGGATAGCGTCAGGCTGGCGTTGGTCGCGCCCGCGACCGCCGCGCCGTACTTACGCCACTGATACGAGAAGCTGCTGCTGCCCGTGGCGGCGACGGATAGGGTCGCGGAGGCCCCGGAGAGGACGGCAACGGAACGCGGCTGCTGCGTGATGACCGGGGCGGTGTTGACCGTGAGGACGCCGGCCGCGGAAGTCACGGAGCCGGCGGAGTTCGTGACCGTCACCGTGTAGCTGCCGGCGGCGGAGGCCTGCACCGCCGAAAGCGCGAGACTGGCGGCCGTAGCCCCCTCGATGGCGGTTCCATTGCGACGCCACTGATAGGTGAAAGGCTCGGTGCCGGTGACGCTCACGCTCAACGTCGCGTTTTGGCCTTGGTTGATCGTCGTCGCGGCGGGCGCCGAGGCGATGGCCGGAGGCAGGACCGCCGGCAGCACCGTGAGGGTGAACGTCTGGTTCGTCGCGATGCCGTTGCTGGCGGTCAGCGTGACGGTGAAAGGCGACCCCGTCGCGTCAGGAGCGGTGCCGCTCAGCACGCCGGAGACGGCGTCGAGGCTGGCCCAAGAGGGCAGGCCCGTCGCGGAGAAGGTTGCCGCCGGGTTGGCGGCAGCCGCGACCGTGAAGGTGCCGGCCACAGTGGCCCGGAAGGAGGCGCTCGCCTCGCTGGAGAAGACGGGAGCGGTTCCGATCCCGAGCGCGGCAGACAACGAGGTGGCGTTCGCGCCGATCAGGTTCGAAACGACGACCTGGAAACGGTCTCCGGACATCGCGGAGGTGACATTCGAGACCGAAAGCGTGGCCGTATTCACCCCGCTGTAGGTGCTGTCGGCCGAAACGACGGAGAAACCGGTCGTGCCGGCCGGCTGACGCATCCACGTGAAATACGTGGGAGCCGGAGTACCGGACGCCACGACGGAGAAACTGGCCGAGCCGCCGATCGCAGCCAAGGTCGACTGCGGATGCACTCCGATCGACGGAGCCTGAGCGACGCCCGAGCGACGCAGGAGATGGTTACGTGTGTCGGCGATGTAAATGATACCTGCGGAATCGATGGCCAGACCCGTAGGCTGGCGGAAACGTGCGGCCGCAATGACACCATCGGCCGAGCCGGCTTGCCCGGCTGAGCCGGCAAGGGTGGTAACGACCCCGGCCGCGGAGACTCTGCGAATCGTCTGGTTGAGCGTATCAGCGACGTAGACGACGCCGGACGAGTCGACAGTGATTCCGGACGGCTGGGAGAAACGCGCCGCCGCCCCCGTGCCATCGACCGAACCAGCACTCCCCGCAGTGCCGGCGAGGGTCGTGACGGCAAGCGTGGTGTCCATACGACGGATCACATGGCTGCCGGAATCAGTGATGAAGACGTTGCCCGAAGCATCGATCGCGAGGCTGTTCGGGAGCGAAAAGCGCGCCGCGGTCCCCGTAAGGTTGACCGAACCTTGCGAGCCGGCCTGGCCCGCGATTGTTGAAACGGTGCCGTTGATTAAAACCTTCCTGATAGTGTGGTTGAAGGTATCCGCGACGAGCAGGTAGCCATCGGGGGAGTACGCGATGCCGGAGGGGAACGCGAAGCGCGCGGTCGAACCGGCGCCGTCGGCGCTGCCGGAAGAACCGGCCAGACCCGCCAGCGTCGCGACGGTGCCATCCGCGGCAACCGCACGGATGGTGTGGTTGTAGGTGTCGGCCACGTAAACAACGCCCAAAGGCGAAACCGCGACCGCCGAGGGACCGCTGAAACGGGCGACTCCGGCACCGCCGTCGGCATTGCCCAACTGTCCGGCGACACCCGCCAGGGTGGAGACCACCCCGGAGGCGGAGACCTTGCGAATTAGATGATTGGAGCTGTCGGCGACGTAGAGATTTCCAAGGCTGTCCACCGCGATGGAGGAAGGTCCGTTGAAGCGGGCGGTGGAGGCACCGTCGGCGGAGCCCGCCTCGCCCGCCTTACCGGCCAGCGTGGAGATGACGGTCGAGTTCACCACGGTGAGCGTGGCGGACGCGCTTTGCGCGGTGCCGGCCGCATTCGTGGCAACGACTCGAAAGGAGTCGCCATTGAGCCCAGAAACCAAACGCGGGATGCTCAGGCTGCCGGTCGCAGTGCCGCTGAAGGTGCCGTCGTCGGCGAGATCCACGAACGTGGACCCGCCCGCCGGCTGGCGTTGCCAGCGGAAACTCGGCGCGGGATAGCCGGACGCCACGGCGGTGAAGGAGACCGTTTCGCCCAACGAGCCGGAGGCGTTCGATGGATTGGTGGTGATCGCCGGAACGGTCATGACCAGGAGATTGAAACTCTGATCCGTTGAGACGGCCGCGTTGGTAGCACGGAGGACGAGCGCCACCGTCGTGCCCGCCGCGCTCGTCGGGGAACCGCTGAGCGTGGCGGTGCTGGTGTTGCCCGCGGATGAGGTCGACGATAGGGTCACCCCCGTCGGCAGGCTGCCAGAAGCGACTGTGAGGGTCGGGGCGGGTTGACCCGTCGCGGTGACGGTGAACGTACCGGCCGTATTGAAGGTGAAACTCGTGGTTGCGGCCGAGGTGAACGCCGGGACCACCTGCACCGTCAGCGTCACCGCGTTGGAGGTGGCCGTGCCGGCGGTGCTGGCGGCGACCGCCCGGTATTGCACGCCGTTCATTCCCGCAGTGATCGCGGAGACCGTGAGCGTCGTGGAGTTGACCCCGGAATGATTGGCGTCCGGCGTGAGGGCGACCCATCCGGAAGAGCCGGAGTTGAATTGCCACTGGATGGATGGCGCAGGATCCCCGCTTGCCGCGACGGTGAAGGTAGCGGAAGTCGCTCCGGGCAGATTGACGGTCGCGGACGACGGCTGGGTGGATATGGTCGGCACCGTCTGCGCCTGCACTGAGGCGACGAGAAGAAGCGCGACAAGACCCGCGAGGAGTCGCGATACCGTGCGTACCGCGCCTGACCGACAAACCAGGTTGGTTGGGATTTTCATGGATGACTTAGGTTGAAAAAGGGAGCGGCGAAGCTGAACCAGCCCGCCGCGAGAGCGAAAATACCGCCGTAACACGTGTGCGCGCAAGACGGTTGTGCGGTGGGGCGAAGCCATTGAATCGCGAAAACCAGCACCTTACGCCAAGGGCCTAAACCGGATACGCCCAACCCTTCCGGTATTCGCGACGCAGGAGCTTCGCGGCCTCGGCGTCCCCCGGAATAGTCTCGCGGCTGGGGTCCCACCCGACACTGCGACCGGCCTTCAGGCTCACCATGCCCAGCAACGCACAGGTGGTGGCGCGGTGCGCGTCGGCGATGTCGCACGCCGGTTTGCTCCCTGTCTCGATGGCGGAGAGGAAGTCGGCCCAAAGCTCACGGATATTCTGCGCGTCCGGCTCGTTGAGCGACGCCTTCTCGACCTGCGGCGCGCCTCCCCCCGACGGATAGAACACCCACCCGCCGCGGTGACCGAGCTGGAGCGTCCCCTTGGTACCGTAGAGGTACATCCCGGCCACATCGCCTTTCTCGGCGTCGTTCCCGCCGAAAAGCCGCGACTCCCAAGTGAGCGTGAATCGATCGAACGTGTAGTGGACCACCTGGTGATCGGGCGCGTCACTCGTCTGCGCGTCGGGACTCAGCACCGGTGGACCTTTGACCGGCCGGCCGCCGGTCGAATGCACCCGCCGCGGCGCGTTTTCGCCGGTTATCCAAAGCGCCGTGTCTAGCCAATGCACGCCGATGTCACCCAGGGATCCGTTGGCGAAATCAAGGTAATGCCGATGGCCCCGCGGATGGATGCCCCGAGTTCCGGGGGCGTCGTCGGGGCGCACCGGGTTGCCCCCGTTGAACGGCCGCAGCGGGGCCGGGCCGCACCAAAAATCCCAGTCCAGCTCTGGCGGAACCGGCCGCGTCGGGAGCGGCTCCTCGGGCCCCGCGCCACCCGCGTTCAAGTGACACCGGATCATCCCCACGGTACCGACCCCACCCGAACGTACCAAATCCCGCGCCCGGATCATATGAGGCGCCATTCGCCGATGATGCCCCACCTGCACCACCCGGCCGTGGGCCCGCGCCGCCCGCACCATCGCTTGGCTCTCACCGATCGTGTGCGCGGTGGGTTTGTCGACGTAAACATGCGCCCCGGCCTTGATCGCCGCGATCGTCGGCAGCGCGTGCCAATGGTCCGGGGTGGTCACGATCACGATTTCCGGCTTCTCCTTGTCCAGCAGCTCACGGAAATCCCGGTACCGGCCAGGCTGATCGCCCGTCAGCTTCGCCACCCTTTCGGCCGAAGCATCCAAGGCACGACGGTCCACGTCGCAGATACCGACCACCTTGCAGCGTTGGCTCGCGATGGCCTCCGCGAGTACGTTGCCTCCCCACCAGCCCGCTCCGATCAATGCCGTCCGGTACTTTCGACCAGTCTTATCGGCAGCACCGATTAGGCTCCAACCGGAAAACGTTGAAGTCGCTATCAGCGAATTTTTTATAAATCTACGGCGCTTCATTAAGCTAGTTAAAGATTGCTCTATTTACAGGCTGCTTCGAGGTCCCGACCATCTCCCTGAGCACCGCCCAAGCTTTCCTCAATCCAGCTGGTTTCACGCCGCCCAAACCATAGAGCGCAACCAACTCTGCCTCGTGACCGCGGTACCGGGGTGGCAGGGAGAACAGGGACCGCCCTTCGGCGGATAGCACATCCGAGAAAAAGGCCCCTTCACCCACCACCAAGCCCCTCGGTTCGGCCGATATCGCGGCCTTCTTCTCGGGTAGCACCATCCATGGGCGATATTTGAACTCCAAAACACCCGAGGGACTCCGCGCCAAGGCCCCGTAGGTACGCACGGGCACGCCCGTGAGGGCGGGTCCGGCAAACATCGGGTCAGCCCCGCCCGACGGCACAAAGCTCTTCCGCCTTCCCGTGAGGAAATCCCAGCAGAAAACGGAGCCAAATACCGTCAGCCGGAACGCCCAACCCGCTACCAGATAAGCAATAACGATCACGACGATCGAAAGCACCGCGCCCACCCAAGGGTTGATCGTCGCCGTCACGGTGACCAAACCGAGCAAGGCGGTCCGCGCCGCCTTGAGGCCGGCGTCGATCGCTCCCCAAGGACTGAGCAGGATCAGCACGTTGATCGCATGGGAGCCTAGCCAGACGATGAGGAAGATCGCCACCCCGAGCGGAACCGTGAGGAGGCTGAGGAGGGCGCTGAAATCCGCCGCGCCGAGGGGAAGCACCGCCAATCCGCTCCCCGCGAAATCGGCCCCCGCCGACGCGACCTTGCCATCACCCAGGATCATGCGGCTGACCGTCGAGACCGATATCGGCACCACGGCCCCGGCCGCGACCAGGCCGCTGAGTTTGTTCTCCATCGTCTCCAGCACATCGAGGGGCTTCTTTAGCCCCGGCGGCACGACCGCCCCGAGCGCATCCTTGAGGGCGCACACCCCGACGATCAGGAGCGCCGGCAACCAAAACGAGACCTGCGCGAACCAAGGCAACGCCGCCCGCGAGGCGTCATCCTTTGCCGCCATCCACTGGTAGGCGCCGTAGGCTCCTGTGCCCAACAGGGGAGAGATGGCGATACCCGTGACGGTTGATATCACGGAGGCCACGGGATTGCCGGGGGAACGATCGGGGGTCGGCGCCGGCGCGGAGGCCGCCGCGAGAGCGAAGGGCACCGCGATCACCAGCAGCGTCACCAAGGCGAGCGTCCAAGGGGCGAAGCGTCTCATGCGCGAACCGTAGGCACGACCGCCGCGTTGAAAAGAAATTAGGTGGATGAACCGCCAACCGCGACGCTGGCCAACGCGCGGAAAGGACGGCATGTTTTCATCGATGGACGAGCGCACCATCGCCTTTTACGACCGGCAGGCGGCCGCGACGGCGTCGCGCCACCGCTCGTTGGATACAGGGCCGTGGCGCGCGCGGTTCCTCGCCGCCTTCGCGCGCGGCAGCCAGGTGCTCGACGTAGGCTGTGGCGGCGGACGCGACCTCGCGCTCCTCCTGGAACTCGGCTTCGAGGCGCGCGGCACGGAGCCCTCCGCGGCCATGCGGGCCGAGGCGGAACGGGCTTATCCGGTTCTCGCCGGTCGCATCCTGCCGTACGCGTTGCCGCTACCGGATCCGGCGACGCTCGACGGGCTTGTCGACGGGATCGTGTGCTCCGCGGTGCTGATGCACGTACCGCCGGGCGAGTTGCCGGCGGCGCTCGCCAGTCTCCGGCGCGCGTTGCGCCCAGGAGGAAGATTGTGGGTCACGGTGCCAGGAAAGCGTTCCGGTCTCGACGGCGACGAGCGCGACGGAGGCGGCCGCCTTTTCCGGGACCTCCCGCCGGCCATGCTGCTGGCGCTCGGCCGCGCGGCCGGATTGCGCGCGCTCTCAACATGGGAGGAGCCGGATCGGCTTGGCCGCGCCGAGATCCGCTGGCGCGGCTGCCTGCTCGAGGCGACCGAAACGCCCTGATCGACGTTCCGCCACACCGGCGTACTCGACCCTTGCCCGGCCGGCGAACGCGGCCCACGTTCGCCGACTTTCCCCGCCATGGAATCAGCTCCCGCCCCCCGCCTGTCAGCGTTGCCCCGGGGGGTGCTTGCGACGGTGCTGCTGGTGACGCTCATCCCCGTGGCCTACATGCTGTTCCGGACGGCCGGCGCGGTGCGCGATGTCGCGTACTGGGACGAGATCGACACCGTGCTCGAGTTTCTCCTGCGGTACACGGCGGCCCCCGACGCCTACGAGCGGCTCAAGGTGCTGTTCTCCCTCAACAACGAACACCGCATGGCCACCAGCCGCGCCCTGCTCGTGCTCAGCCACGCGCTCACCGGCACGGTGAATCTGGCAGTGCTCGGAGCAATCGGGGTCGGCTTCGTCGTCGGTCTCGCGGGCCTGCTCGTGGCAACGGCGGGCGACGCCTGGCGGCGCGCGCTCCTCGCCCTGCTGCTCGGCGGGCTGCTTTTCCAACTGCAACACTTTGAGAATTTCTTTTGGCCCGGCTCATCCCTCGATCACTTCCTGGTCGTGACGCTCGCCGCCGCGGTGTTCGTCGCCCTCGCCCGCCGTTCGCGCACCGGACTGGCCGTGGCGGCGGCGGCAGGAACGGCGGCGACGTTCACCCTCGCACAGGGCCTGCTGGTGTGGCCGGTGGCCGCCGCGCTGCTCGCGCTGCAAGGACGCCGCCGCGACCTCGCGGTCTGGGGCTCCTGCGCGGTTTTCGCGATCGGCTGTTTCTTCACCGGCTTCACCACCAACGCGGCCCACGCGGCGACGGAGATTTCCGGCGCAGGGTTGTTCCGCGTGGCAGGCTTCTGGCTGCAGGCGCTCGGCGCGCCGGTGGCTCTCGGCAATGCGACCCTCGCCCCCCTCCTTGGCGCGGCGTTGCTCGCAATCCTAGCGTCCCAACTGCGGCCGGCGATAATCGCCCGTGAGCCCGTCGCGCTGCCGCTCGCGCTCTGGGCGGCGGGTTCACTGCTCCTCATTTCCCTGGGTCGGCTCGAGGTGGTGAAGGGCCACGTGCACTCGCGCTATTACATCCTGAGCTGCCTCACGTGGGGGCTCGTGCTGTTCGTGCAACTCGGGCTCTGGCGCGATCCGGCGCGGCCCGCCCGCCTGCTCTGGCGCGCCGCGGCCGGCATCGTCACCTTCAACGTCGCCGCCAACCTCGTAGCCGCGCATGACGCCCGCAGCTGGATCATCTGCCGCGACAGCGCGATGGAGCGTTTTGTCGAGCACGGCCGTGACGGGCAAGGGCCGTTCTTCCTCCACCCCGTGCCCGCGTACACCGACCTGATGGTGCGCCGCGCCGAGGAGGCCGGTGTCTATCGCATGCCGTCTCTCAGCCGGCCCGCGCGCCACGGCGGGGCCAAGCCGGGCGTCGACATCGCATACTTCATCGACCGCATTCCCGTAACCCCCGAGCAGGTGCGAATCGAAGGCTGGGCCGCGTTGCCGGGAACCACGGCCCGCCCGGGAGACGTGCGGGTCATCCTGCAGTCGGCTAAATCCCGGCTGGTGTTCACCGCCGCCCCGCAGCCCCGGCCCGATGTCGCCGCGGTGCACACCGCGCAAAGCTGGCGCGACAGCGGCTTCCGCTTTCAACTGCGACGCTCGCTGCTGCCGCGGGAGGATTTCCAGATCGGCTTTCTGCTCCCTACCCCGCGTGGTCCGGAGTTCGTGATGACCGCCCACCGCGTCGATCTCACCGGGGAGGGCCGCGGCGTGCTCGCCGGGGCGCCGTGACCCACTGCCCGTGCTAACCCGCGCCGAAATCCAGCACCTCCGATCGCTGCGGGAAAAACGCCGCCGCGAGGAATCGGAACTCTTCGTCGTGGAGGGCGCAAAAGTCATCGGCGAACTGCTCACCGCAGGGCTCACGTTCACCGAGGTGCTCGCGACGCCGGATTGGCGCGCCCCAGCCGGAGTGGAAGTGAAGCGCATTACTTCGGAGGAGATGGCGCGGATCAGTCATTTTCCCACGCCCTCCGCCGTCCTCGCGGTCGGACGCATCTCCCGCCCGGCGTTGCCGACGGGTGGACTCGCCCGCGGGCTCACGCTGGCGCTCGACGGCGTGCAGGACCCGGGAAACGTCGGCACGCTGATCCGCATCGCCGACTGGTTCGCGTTCGACCGCGTGCTGCTCTCGCCCGATTGCGCGGACCTCTTCCACCAGAAAGTGATCAATGCGAGCATGGGATCCTTCGCCCGAGTGCCCGTGCACACGATGGAACTTCCGGCGCCCCTCGCGCCGGGCTCCGCCAGCCGCCCGCCCGATGTGATCGGTTGCGACCTCGAAGGTGAGGACCACACCTTGCTGCCGCCGCTCAAGGACGCCGTGGTCGTGATCGGCGCCGAGGGTCGAGGGCTGTCGGCCGCGACCAAACCGTTGCTGACCCGCCGGGTGACGATTTCGCGGCTGGGCCGGGCGGAATCGCTCAACGCGGCGGTGGCCGCCGGGATAATCTGCGCGCACCTGCGCCGCGGCGGAAACTGAACGCCCGGTCCGCCGACGGCGCAGATCAGAGCAACCGGCCCGGCTCGTGATCGGCCGCGCCGCGATGGCGTCGCGCGAGCGGCTTAACCTCGGCGACAAAGGCGTCGACCTGATGCGGTGCCGCGCCCACGAACCGCGCGTTTTCCGCGAGGATCGCCTGCAGCGCGCGGCGACCGAGGCCGATGCGGCGGTCCCCCGCAAGCCGGCCAAGGAGATCGGGATCGCCGTCTCCGGAACGCAGGGCCTTCGCGGCCGCGAGCGCGTGCTCCTTGATCGCCTCGTGCGCGGTCTCGCGGCCGGCGCCGTGCTTCACCGCCTCCATCAGGATCGTGGTCGTGGCGAGGAACGGCAGGTTGCGCTCGTTCTCCGCCGCCACCGCCGCCGGGAACACCTCCATCTGGCGCAGCACGGTGAGGTAGGTCTCCAGCAGGCCGTCGATCGCGAAGAAGGCGTCGGGCAGCGCCACGCGCCGTACCACGGAGCAGGAGACGTCACCCTCGTTCCACTGGTGGCCGGCGAGCGCGCCGGTCATGGTGACATAACCGGAAATGATCGTGGCGAAACCGCAGATGCGCTCGCAGTTCCGCGCGTTGACCTTGTGCGGCATGGCGGACGATCCCACCTGCCCGGCCTGGAAGCCCTCGGTGAGCAGCCCCGCGCCGGCCATGAGCCGCAGCGTCGTAGCGCAACTCGCCGCCGAGCCGGCGAGCTGGTGCAGCGCGGAGACCACCTCGAAGTCGAGGCTCCGCGGGTAAACCTGGCCGACCGCGGAGAGCGAGGCGTGAAAACCGAGGTGCTTGAGCACCCGACCCTCGAGCTGGTCAACCTTGCCTGAATCGCCGCCGAGCAAGGTGAGCTGGTCGAGCTGCGTGCCCACCGCGCCCTTCAGGCCACGCACCGGGTAGCGCCCGAGGAGCTCCTCGATCCGCGCGTGCGCGAGCAGCAGTTCCTGGCCGAACATCGCGAGGCGCTTCCCGAGGGTCGTAGGCTGCGCGGGCACGTTATGCGTGCGCCCGGTGATCATCAGGTCGCGGTGCGCTTCCGCCTGCCGTCCGAGCGCGAGCAGGGCCGCGGCGGACTTGAACTGCACCACCTTCAGCGAGCGCAGCACCTGCAGCTGCTCCACATTCTCGGTGAGGTCGCGGCTGGTAAGCCCGAGGTGGATGAACTGCCGCTTCGCCAGATCCGAGAACTCCTCGATCCGCGCCTTCACGTCGTGGAGCGTCACGCGCTCACGCCGCGCGATGGAGGCGAGATCAATCCTCGACCGGGCCTTCTCGTAGTCCCGGATCGCCTCGGCGGGAATCGGTACGCCGAGGTCCCGCTGCGCCTTCATCACCGCGATCCAGAAGTCGCGCTCGAGCGCGACGCGGCCTTGCTGCGACCAGATCTCCCGCAGCGCCGGCGAGGCGTAGCGCTCGGCGAGGACGTTCGGGATGGGCGGCGATTCGGGCGCGGGTTTCTCGTTCACGGGCGGAAACCCGTCCTTCTGCCCCGCCCGCGCGCGATGGCGAACGGAAAAGCGGCGCCCGGGCTCAGGCGGACGCGAGGCAGCGGACCGCCATGTCGCGCAGAACCTCATCCTGCTCGTCCGGCCGTCGCACGATATCCTCGAAGGCGGCGATGAACTCGCGCTGGTTGTCGATCAGGCGGCGCAGCGTCGGCAGCTTCGCACCGCCCGCCAGTTTGCCCACGTACCAAGGATTCTGCGTGAACAAGTTGAACGAGCTTTTTTCGGAGGCGCCCGCGAAATGCGCCCCGTGCACGCCGGCCGCGCGCTGGAGCCCGTCGAGCCCCCGTGGACCGGCCCGCACCTCTCCGGCGTCGAGCAGCGCGCGCACCTGCAGCAGGATGCGGTTGCGATTCTGCAGCGCGGCGATGACCGGGCGCGCGTCACCGCCTGCGAAGAAATGCCGGTTCAGCGCGGCGAGCGTCCAGCGCAGGTCGCCGCTGAAGAAGGCTTCCGCGGACTCGAAGAAATCCCCCTCCGCCACATTGGGTGTCAGCTCCTCCACCTGCGCCTCGCCGATCACGGCGGCTACCCCGTCCGTTCCGTCGCCCTGGAGATAGGTCGCGAGCTTGCGGGTTTCCTCCACGATGAGGCGCGAATTGGCCCCCGCCCGCGCCAGCAAAAGTTCCAGCGCGCCGGGCCCGAAGGAAACCCCAAGCGAGCGGGCCTCCGTGAGCGCCACGCCCGCCAGGGCCTCGCCGCCGCCGTCCCCGTCGCCACCGACCAGCTCGAAGTCCGCGTTTTTCTCGCACCACTTGGGAAACGACCGCCGGCGGTCCACCGGCGCCGCCGTCACGAGCACCGCCGTCTCCTCCGGATTCACCGCCTCGAGGATCGCCTGCAGGTCCTCCACCAGCCGCAGCGTGCTCTCGGCCCGGCCCGTCACGGTGTCGGCGAGAAAGTTGACGTCCTTCAGCCAAACCAGCCGCTTGCCACCGAACATCGGCACCGTGTTCACCGCGTCGCGAAAGCGATTCACCGCCGACTCCACCTCGGAGACGTTGGCGGCGAAGCCGTTAACCTCCTCGCGCGAGAACTCGTCCGGCACCTCGGCGGCCAGCGCCGCGTGACGCTCACGGCCGAGGCGGCCGACGAGAAAGTCGTCGGACCCGCAGATGAACGTGAACTTTCTCGTGGCCGGCATCGCGCGCAATGGGAACGGCCCGCGGGCGGAAGCGACGAGAAAAATCCTTTCCGCCCGCGACGCCGGGTGGGGTTGACCCGCGCCGGCGCCGCGGTCAGTCGTCGCTCCCGTCCTGTCCCGGAGCACGCCGTCGGTCCCGACCCGGCCGCGGGGCGCGCCGGAATTCCACGGCACATGATCTCCTCCCAATCCCCCGCCCCGGCCTGGCGCGACTTGCTCGCGCTCGCGCTGGTCTTCGGCGCGCTCAACTTCCTTTTCCTCGGCCGCCTGCCGCTGGCCAACCCAGACGAGAGCCGCTACGCCGGCATCCCGCGCGAGATGCTCGCCGCGGGGGACTGGGTGACGCCGCGGTTGAACGCGGTCCCCTACTTTGAGAAACCTCCGCTGGTCTATTGGACCGTGGGTCTCAGCCGAGTGCTCTTCGGCCCGGGCGAGTTCGCCGCGCGACTCACCCCGGCCCTGTTCGGGCTCGGCGCAGTGCTGGCCACTTACGCCGCCGCGCGGAGTCTCCATGGACGCGTCGCGGGCCTCGCGGCCGCCTTCGTGCTCGGCACGTCGCTCCTGCATTTCGTGCTCTCGCGCGTCCTGCTGCTCGACATGGCGGTTTCGTCCCTGATGGCGGCCACGCTGTTCTGCTTCATCCTCGGAATCCGCGAGCCGGCGGGCCCCCGGCGCCGCCTCCTCTTCCTCGGCCTCTACGCGGGCGCGGCGCTGGCGACCCTGGCGAAGGGCCTCATCGGTTTCCTGATCCCGGGCGCGGTGATGTTCCTCTGGCTGCTGATTTTCAACCAGTGGCGCCGGCTGCTGCCGATGCACCTGGCGCCCGGCGCGCTGCTTTTCCTCGCGATCGCCGCCCCGTGGCACGTCCTCGCTTCACAGCGCAACGCGGGCTGGGCGGAGTTTTACTTCATCCACGAGCACTGGACGCGCTTCACCACGACGGTGCACGGACGCGGAGCGCCGTTCTGGTTTTTCGGCCCGGTCCTCCTCGCGGGGCTTTTCCCCTGGGTGGGTTTCCTGCCCGCCGCGCTCCGCGAGGCGCTCGCCGGAGGCTGGCGCCGGCGCCTCGAGAACGCCGATGCTTGGTTCCTGGTCACCTGGGTGCTGTTCATCGTCCTCTTCTTCTCCAAGTCGCAATCTAAGCTCATTCCCTACATCCTCCCCGTCTTCCCCGCGCTCGCGGTGCTCATCGGGGCGTGGCTGGCCCGCCGGCTGGAGTCGGTCGCGGAAGGAGGACTACGCACGGGCATTCTGGTTTTTTCGGCCTTCTCCACGCTCCTCGGATTCGCGGTGCTCGCGGCGGTGCTGAAACCGGGAGTGATCCGTGACGCCGCCCAGGCGACGGCGCTGCGGCCCCACGGGCTCCTCATCGCCGCCGTGCTGTTCACCGGCGCGCTGCTCGCCCCCTGGCGGGCCCGACGGCGCGGGGAATGGTCAGGCGCGGCGGTGATGGTCGCCACCACGGTCTGCTTCTACGGGCTGGTCCTCCATGTCGCTCCCGGTTTCCAGCGGCTCGGCACCAAGGAACTCGCCCTCGCGGCGAGCGAGCGGATGCAGCCCGCCGACCGCGTCTATCATTACTGGGCCTTTTTCCATGACTTCGTCTACTATACTGGCCGCACGGTCGGGCTGGTGAGCTACACCGACGAGCTGCAGGTGCAGTTCCTGAGTCCGGAGGAACGCGCCCGACGCTTCATCGACGAGTCCGAGCTCCGGCGGCAGTGGTCCGGGCCGGAACGGGTCTGGCTGGTGGTCCGCCACGGCGTGATGAAGGACCCGCGCGCGGTCTTCGCCGACCCGGCTTTCCGTTATCATTTGATCGCCGAAACCCGCGGAGCCAGCCTCCTCAGCAACCGACCTTGAGATGGCCGCTCCCTTTCTCCCGCTCACGCGCCCGACGATCGACGAGGAAACCATCGCCGGCGTGGGCGAGGTGCTCCGCTCCGGCTGGATCACCTCCGGACCAAAGGTCAAGGAGCTGGAAGCAAAGCTGTCGGAATGCTTCGGCGGCCGGCCGGTGCGGGTCTTCAACTCCGGCACGTGCACGATGGAGATCGCCCTGCGCATCGCGGGCGTCGGCCCAGGCCACGAGGTCATCACCACCCCGCTCTCGTGGGTCGCCACCAGCAATGTCATTCTGGAGGTCGGCGCGCGCCCGGTGTTCGTCGACATCGACCCGGTGACGCGGAACATCGACCTCGCGCGCGCCGAGTCCGCCATCACCCCCGCCACCCGCGCGATCATCCCGGTCGACCTCGCCGGACTGCCGGTCGACCGCGACCGGCTGTACGAACTCGCGCGGCGCCGCGGGCTGCGCGTCATCGAGGACGCCGCCCAATCAATGGGCAGCACCTGGGGCGGGCGGCCCGTCGGCACCACGGGCGACTTCACCTCGATCAGCTTCCACCCCAACAAGAACATCACGACCATCGAGGGCGGCGCCCTCGTGATGAACGACGAGCGCGAGGCCAAACTCGCCGAGCAGTACCGGCTGCAAGGTGTGGTCCGCAACGGCTTCGACGGCATGGAGGTCGAAGTGGTGGGCGGGAAGTTCAACCTCACCGACGTCGCCGCGCGCGTCGGGCTCGGGCAGCTGCCACGCCTCGCGGAGTTCAACGCCCGCCGCCGCGAACTCGCGCGCGAGTATTTCCTCCGAATCGACACCGCGGAGCTGCGGGAGATCGGCCTCGGCCTGCCGCCGGCCGATTTCACGCAAAGCAACTGGCACATGTTCCAGATCGTGCTGCCGGAGGCGCGGCTCAACGTCCCCCGCGCGACCATTATGGGCGAACTGCACGCCGCCGGCATCGGCACCGGCGTGCATTACCCCGCGATCCACCTGTTCGCCGTTTATCGCCGGCTCGGCTGGAAGGAGGGCGACCTGCCGCTCGCCGAGCAGGTCTGCCGCAATATCCTCACGCTGCCCTTGTTCCCCGCGATGACGGAGGCCGACGTCGCCCGCGTCGCCGCCGAGCTACACCGGATCTTGCTGGCCCACCGCCGCGGATGAACGCTTCCGCCGTGCCCGCCGCCGTCGCCCTTTCCGTCGTCATCCCCGTCTACAACGAGGAGGCCAACCTGCCGGTGCTCTTCGCACGGCTCTACCCCGTGCTCGACGGTCTCGGCCGGCCCTACGAGGTGATTTTCACCAACGACGGCAGCGCCGACCGTTCGTTCCCACTTCTGCGGGACCAGCACGCCGCCCGGCCCGACGTCACGCGCGTCATCGATTTCAACGACAACTACGGCCAGCATATGGCCATCATGGCGGCGTTCGAGCGCGTGCGCGGAGAGGTCATCGTGACCCTCGACGCGGATCTGCAGAATCCACCGGAGGAAATCCCGAAACTGCTCGAACGGCTCGACGCCGGCCACGACTACGTCGGCGGCTTCCGGCTCGACCGGCAGGACTCGCTTTTCCGCACCTGGGCCTCGCGGCTCGTCAACCTCGTGCGCGAGAGGACGACCAACATCGAGATGACCGACCAGGGCTGCATGCTGCGCGCCTACCGCCGCCCCATCATCGACGCGATCGTCCGCAGCGGCGCGATCAACACGTTCATCCCCGCCCTCGCTTACAGTTTCGCCGGCAACCCCGCCGAGGTGGGGGTGCGGCACGAGGAACGCCACGCCGGCGTCTCCAACTACTCCTTCTACCGGCTCGTGCGGCTGAACTTCGACCTCATCACCGGCTTCTCCCTCGCGCCGCTGCAGGTCTTCACGATGTTCGCGCTCGCCTGCTCGGCCGGCAGCTTCCTACTCGTGCTCATCCTCGCCGGCCGCCGTCTCATCATCGGGCCCGAGGAGGGAGGCTTGTTCACGCTGTTCGGGATCCTGTTTTTCCTGGTGAGCGTCACCATGGTCGGCATCGGCCTCATCGGCGAGTACGTCGGCCGCACCTACCAGGTCGTCCGTGCCCGCCAGCGCTACCACGTGCGCGAGACGCTCGAGACCGCCGGCGCGCCGCGCGGTTGACGCGGGTACCGGGCAGAGGCCAAGCCGCATGCGCCACCTCGCTCTCCGGCCGCTGGTCGCCGTGCTCGCGCTGCTGACGTCCGCCGCCGCCGCGGCCGAAGGCGGGAAAAACTCCCGCGAGATCTTCCTCGCCGCGCCCAAACCCGGTGTCGCCGTGCTCGCCGCCACCTACGCCACCCGGCCCGCCGGCGGCGAACTGCTCTCGCTGCACCAGCTGATGTCGCGTTCCGACACGGTCGACCTTGCGTTCATGCGGCACTCAGCCGACGGCGGCCGCACGTGGTCTGCAGCGGTCGAGATCCCCACGCTCGAGCACCGGCCCGGTGGCAAGCTCAGGCGCGCCCTGCGCGGCGGTGTCGCCGACCCGCGCACCGGCCGCTTCGTGCGTTTCCACATCGAGGGGCTCCTGCCCAACGACGACCCGCTCGAGGGCATGCGCCAATGGTACGTGTGCTACAGCGCCTCCCCCGACGGCGGCCGCACGTGGCCGGCCTCCGGGCGCGTGATCCAGGACGGGCCGGAGTTCACCGAGCAGCATCCTCTGCCGGGCGTCTGGATCGGGAAAAACTGCGTCATGGTCGGGGACCTCGCCTCCGTGCCCGTGTTCCTGCGCGACGGCACCTTGCTGGTGCCGGTGATCATCACGCCCCTCGGGCCGGCCGGCACCTACCACAACCCGGGCGGCGGCTACACGTACTCCGACGCCGCGGCGCTCCGCGGACGCTGGCGCGAGGACGGCCGCATCAGCTGGGAACTTTCCGGACTCATCCAAGCGGACCCGGCGCGCTCCACCCGCGGGATGGACGAACCCACGTTCGCCGAGCTGCCCGACGGTACCGTGCTCGCGGTGCTGCGCGGCTCCAACCACACTAAACCGCACCTTCCCGCACGCCGCTGGATCTCGCGATCAGCCGATGGTGGCCGAACGTGGTCCGCACCGGAACCTTGGACCTATGATGACGGCGAGGCGTTTTTCTCACCGTCCTCGTGCTCGCAACTCGTGCCCCATTCCAGCGGCCGGCTGTTCTGGATCGGAAACATCTCGCCGAAGAATCCCGACGGGAACCGCCCGCGCTACCCGCTGGTGATCGGCGAGGTCGATGTTCGCTCCGGCCGTTTGTTGCGCGCGACGGTGGGACCCGTCGACGACCGCGGCCCCGAGGACAGCGAGATGATGAGTCTGTCGAATTTCTCCGCCCGCGAAGACCGGGCCGACGGCGCGATCGTCATCAACCTGAGTCGCCTCTTTCAGCGTTCGAAGCCCGGGGAGTTGGATTGGACCTCGGATGCGTACCTTTACCGCGTGCCGGTGAAGTGAGCGGGCAAATCCGGTCGTAAAGGAGGTCGCGCGGTCCGCGGCTTCAGCCGCGGCTACACCAAAGGCTTTTCCATCGGAAAAGCCGTGCGCTGCCTCGCAACGGGACCCGTACAAGGTAGCCGTCGGGTTTTTCCCGCCTGAGGCGGGCGTCGCAGCCGAGGGTTCTCCCTCGGATCCGCGCCACGCGCCCCGTACGCCAGCGCCCGAGGCTCAGGACACGGGCGCGATGGTCTCGGCGACGGGCGTGCGGTAGGCCTTCAAGGCGGGGATGACACCACCAAGGGCGCAGCCGGCGACCATGCCGAGCGGACAGATCGCCAGCACCGGGTGCCATTCGGCGAGGTTGAGCACGACTCCGGTCTGGGCCCGGATCAGTTGAGCCACACCCGCGAACAACGCGGCGTAGACCGCGAAACCAAGGACGGCGCCGAGCAGGCCGATCCCGGCCGCCTCGGCCAGCACCGCGCCGAAGACCGTGCGTCGCCGGGCGCCGAGCGCCCGCAGGATGGCGAGGTCGCGTTGCCGCGCACTCATCGAGTTGTAGATGCTTGCGAGCACTGATCCCGCCGCAACCAGCGCGACCAGGTAGGCCACCAACGCGAGCACCTGGTCGAACCACGCGATCTTGCCGAAAAGCTCGGCCACGATCGCGCCCACGGGATACGCGAAGGTGAGGCGGTTGCCTTGCTTGTTGTACATCATGTCGAGCATGAACCCGCCGGCGGGGGAGCGCAGTTGCACCAGCACGGCGCTGACATCGGTTGCCGACTTCGGGTCGTGGCCGCTCATGGTCTGGACGCCACGGATCGGGATCCACACGACGCGATCCGCCGGGGTGTTGGTGGGGGCGAGGACGCCCGTGACGGTGAAAACTTCGGCGTGCTCGGCCTTGGGATCGAACGAGAGCCCGTGGTACGGACGGAAAGTGGAACCGACCGCAAGACCGAGCCGCCGGGCGGCGAAGCTGCCGACCACCGCCTGCCGTTGATCGGCGGAGAAGAGCACTCCTCCTTTCTCGAGGATGAACTTCCGGCCCGGCGAGTACTCCACCTGCGTGAACAACTCCGGCACCGTGCCGACGATCCGGAACCCGCGCAGGTTGTCCCCGACCGCGATCGGGATGGCCGTCTTCACCATCGGGTGCCGGCGGATCGCCTCGGCGTCGGCCGCGGACATGTTTCCCGGCGAGGCCTCGAGGTGGAAGATGGCGTTCAGCACCAACTGCAGCTTGGCGCCGCGCGCGCCGAGCACGGCGTCAAAGCCGGAGTTGGCCTGGGTGAAGGCGGCGTGCGACTGCGTCTTCACCATCCAGACGCACATGAGCAACCCGCAGGCGAGGGCGATGCCGGCGGCCGTCACCCAGGTCGAGAGCGCGTGCTGCCGGAGCGAGCGGTAGACGATCAGGGGAAGGGTCATCGGGTCGCCTCCAGGGCCGGGCGATTCACCTCGGCGAAGTCACGCCGCAGCTCGAACCCTCCGAGGACCTCCTCGTCGTGGCTCACGAGCAGCAACGCGGCCCCCTGCTCGCGGCACACCTCCCGGATCAGCGCAAGGGCCTCCCGCGCGTTGCGGCGGTCGAGATTGCCGGTCGGTTCGTCGGCCAGCACGAGCCGCGGATGATTCACCAGGGCGCGCGCGACGGCGACGCGCTGCTGCTGGCCAGTGGAAAGCTGCCGCGGGTAATGGTTGAGGCGGTGGCCGAGCCCGACGCGCCCGAGCATCTCGCGGGCGTGCGCGCGGTCGGCACCGCGGGGACCGAACGACATCCCAAGCAGCACGTTCTCCAGCACGGTGAATCCCTGGAGCAGATTGAAGGTTTGGAAGATGTATCCCAGCTTTTCCGCGCGCAGGCGGTCGCGGCCCGCCTCGCGCAGCGCCGTCATCTCGACGCCGTCCATCATGACGTTCCCGGAATCGGCGGCGAGGATGCCGGCGACGAGGTTAAGAAAGGTGGTCTTGCCCGAACCGCTCTCGCCGCGCAGCGCCAGTTGCTCGCCGGCCCCGAGCAGGAATTCCGCGACGTCGACGACCTTCACCGGCGCGCCTTCCGGGGACGGGAAGGACTTGGTGAGGTTTGAGACCGAAAGCATCCGGCGAACCAAAGCCGCCCCGCCGGAAAATCAAAATGTCTTTTTTCCCGCGCCGGATCCGGCCACCCTCGAAACCGCGATGTGCCATCTCTGCCTGCTCCCGACCGAAGCCGAGTGGCCGCTTTCGCGGGCGGGCCGGGAGGAATTCGCCCGGCGCTGCGCGGCCGCCCGGCGGCGCGCGGAGAAGGCCCGTCCCGCCCCGGCCGGGGACGCCGTCACCACACCAGCAGGCCGCCCGCGAATGTCAGGCCCGCGCCCACGCTGCAGAAAATGATGCGGTCGCCCTCGGCGAAGATGCCCTCCTCGGCCGCCCAGCCGAGGGCCATCGAGACGCTCGCGGCGCTCGTGTTTCCATACTTGGAGATGGTGACGACGAACTTCTCGTAGGGTATGCCCACGCGCTTGCTCACAGCGGTGAGGATGCGCGCGTTGGCCTGGTGCGGCACCACCCACGCAATGTCCTCCGCGCGCAGGTTTTCCCGCCGCAGCGTCTGCTCGATCTGCTCCGCGAATCCCACCACGGCGTGCTTGAACACCGCCGTGCCGTTCATCTGGAGGTAGAAGTCCTTGAGCTCGCACCCCTCCCCGCCCGGCCATGGCTTCAGGGCGCCGCCGCCGGGGCGCTGGATCGACTCGAACTGGTCGGCGTCGCCGCTCAGGGCCATGCGGTGCAGACGGTGGCCGCCGTCCCCGGTCGTGAGAAGCGCCGCGCCCGCGCCGTCGCCGAAAAGAAAGGCGGTCTCGTGGTCCTGGGGGTTGGTGATGCGGGAAAGCAGTTCCGCGGTGACGACGAGCACGTTGCGCGCGGATCCGCTGAGGATGAGCGACCGGCCGACCTCCAGCGCGTACAACCAACCGGAACAGGCTGCATTCAGGTCGAAGGCCAGCGCACGGGGAGTTCCCAGCCGCCGGGCGAGCGCGCTCGCCATCGAGGGCACCGGCTGGTCGGGGATGATCGTGGCCATGATGATGGCGTCGATCACTTCGGCGCCCATCCCGGCCTGGGACAGCGCGTGCTGAGCGGCAATGACGGCGAGGTCGGTCGCGGATTCATCCTCCGCCGCGTGACGCCGCTCCTTGATTCCCGTCAACCGCACCACCTCCTCCTCGGTGCGGTTGGGAAAGGCCTTCAGGATCTCACTGTTCGGCCGGATGTTAGCCGGGGCGGCGTGGCCCACGCCCGCAATGCGGACGGTCTCGGGTTTGGTGCTCAATCGACCCCGGATCAAAGCGCCGACGGCTGGGGCGTCGACTCAAGATTTGCGCGTCGCCAAGTAGCGCGCGACATCGTCGCCCGACACCCGGCCGCCGGGCCCGGTGGCCTCGATGCCTGAGATGCCGGCAGGATCCAGCCCCGCCTCCTGGGCAAGCTTCAGGGCCTTCGGAGTCCAGACCAGCGCGGCCGCCGCCTTCGGGACGGCGGGAGCGGCGGAAGCCGTTGCGGCGCCGGATGCCAGATGCCGCAACGACTCGTCGGCGGTCTCGATGCGCAGAAAAGGCGCCCCGGAGGGTTTCACGTCACCGCCGGCGGCCAGCACGGCCTTCACCACGCCCTCGCAGGGCGACTCGAAGTCGAAGACGGATTTGTCGCTTTCCAGCTCCGCCACTTTCTGGCCCTTGGCGACCCGGTCGCCGGGCTGCACCTTGAGCGATATCACGGTCAACTCGTTCACCGTGGCGCCCATCGCGGGCATGGTGACGTCGATGAGAAAAGGTTCCATCCGGTGAAAGGTTTTAACGAGTGTGGTGTTCGCGACCCGCGACGGTCAAGCGGGGCGTCCGCCCCAACCCGGCCTTGCCCGTAGCACCCGCCGGGGCAGGTTCGGGCCACCCCATGCGTTCCGCCTCCCTGATCCGTCTCGCCGCCGCGCTCGCGTTATCCGCCTTCACCTCAGCCAGGCCGCGCGCGGCCGAACCGCCGCCGAATATCGTGCTTATCTTCGTCGACAACCTCGGCAACGGGGACGTCGGCTTCGGCGGATCCAAGCTTCACCGCACGCCGAATCTGGATCGCATGGCGGCCGAAGGCACTCGATTCACGAGCTTCTACGTGGCGAGCGGCGTGTGCACGCCCAGCCGCGCGTCGCTGCTCACCGGCTGCTACCCGCGGCGCGTCAACCTCCATGTGAGCGGCGCCGGACTGCCCGTGCTGCGGCCGGTGGACACCAAGGGGCTCAATCCCGACGAGACCACGATCGCCGAGACCCTGCAGGCGGCGGGCTACGCCACGGGGATTTTCGGGAAATGGCATCTGGGCGACCAGCCGCGGTTCCTGCCCACGCGCCAGGGCTTCGACACGTTTTTCGGCATCCCCTACAGCGACGACATGACGCCCGGCCCCGGGCCCAAGGCGGGGTTCCCGGAGCTTCCGCTTATGCGCGACGAGACCGTGATCGAGGCGCCCGTCGACCGCGACCACCTCGTTCGGCGCTGCACCGAGGAGGTGATCGCGTTCATCGGGCGCCACGCGGAGCGGCCGTTCTTCATCTACCTGCCGCACACGATGCCTGGCTCCACCGCACATCCATTTTCCAGCCCGGCGTTTCGCGGCCGCAGCCGCAACGGACCCTACGGCGACGCGGTGGAGGAACTGGATTGGTCGGCCGGCGAGATTCTCGCGGCGCTCCGCCGCCTCGGGCTCGACCGGCGCACGCTTGTGATCTGGACCTCCGACAACGGCGCGGTGCGCCGCAATCCCGCGCAGGGCAGCTGCGCTCCGTACAAGGGCTGGGGGTACGACACCTCGGAGGGCGCCATGCGCATGCCCTGCGTGATGCGCTGGCCGGGACGGATCCCGGCCGGTCGCGTGACCGATGAGGTCTGCTCGACGCTGGACCTGCTGCCGACGTTCGCCGGCCTTGCAGGCGCGGCTCTGCCGACCCGCGCAATCGACGGCCATGACATTCACCCGCTCCTGTTTGGACGCCCGGAGGCGAAGTCGCCATGGGACGAGAAAGGCTTCTGCTACTACTTCGGTCCGCAACTGCAGGCCGTGCGGTCGGGTCCCTGGAAACTTTATCTGCCCTTGGAGAACAAGCTCGTGGCCCTCAACGGTCGGCGCGCCCCGGCGCCGGCCGTGTTGTATGATGTGCGTCACGATGTCGGCGAGGAGACCGAAGTGTCCGCCCGGCAGCCGGACGTTGTTAAACGGCTGAAGGCCATGGCTGAAAAAACCCGCCGTGTGATCGGCGACGACGACTTGCCCGGGACCGGTCAGCGCCCAGCCGGGCACGAGCCGAATCCTGTTCCAATCAGGTCCGCCGCAAAGCGCAGCTGAATCAGCGGGGCTCAAGTTCGCCACCTCAGGAAAAGCCCTCAGCCGTCACGCAGGCGGCATGATCCGCGGCGGGCGGCTGCGGCTGCACGGGATGCCTTTCGTGCGGAAATACCGGACCGACGTTCGTCATGAAATGCGTGCGATGTAGCCGATGGCGTTTACCCGCCTCAGGCGGGCCTCCCTCGGATCGTCGGAAACTCCTTCCGCCAATTGCGCCCTCACTCCCTCTCGCTTTAAATCGCCACTCCCAGCGCGGCGCGTTCCGAGCGGCACTTCGGTTGCGGCGGAGCCGTGCTGGGGCCGCGGTGACCTGAAAAATCTCGCGTGGACCCGCGGGCGGAAGTCACGTTCCGCGCGATCCGCCGACTCATGACGAAGAACGATCTCGCCCGCCGCCTCGCCGTCTGCAGCTGGTCGCTGCAACCCTCAGACCCCGTCGCGTTGCTCGACGCGCTAGCCGCCACCGGCGTCGCGCGCGTGCAACTCGCCCTGGATCCGCTCCGCGCGGAACCGGCGGTGTGGGGCACGTTTCCCGAGCTCGCCCGCGCCCGCGGCGTGGAGATCGCCTCCGGCATGTTCGTGACGGCCGGCGAGGACTACACCTCGCTGGACTCGATCCGTCGCACGGGTGGCGTGGTGCCCGACGGAACGTGGGAGGAAAACTGGCGCAACATCCAAGGCGTGGCCGCCCTCGCGGCGCGGCTCGGCCTGCGGCTGGTGACGTTCCACGCCGGCTTCTTGCCGCACGCGGAGAGCGACCCGGATTTCCGCAAGCTGCTCGATCGCATCGACCGCATCGCAGGCGTCTTCGCACGCGATGGCATCGCGCTCGGTTTCGAGACCGGACAGGAGACGGCGGAGACCCTCGCCGCGTTCCTGCGCATGCTGGGACGGAAGGACGTCGGAGTGAACTTCGATCCGGCCAACATGATCCTCTACGACAAGGGCGAACCGCTGGCGGCTCTCCGCACACTTGGACCTTGGATCCGCCAATGCCATCTCAAGGACGCCCGGCGCACACGGGTGCCGGGAGCGTGGGGCGAGGAGGTAGCGGTCGGCGCCGGCGAGGTCGACTGGACCGCTTTTCTCGGGACCCTCGATGGACTCGGGTTCAAAGGTGATCTTTGCATCGAGCGCGAGGCCGGCACGCAGCGCGCGGCGGATATCCGCGCTGGTCGCCTCCACCTCGAGTCCCTCGTGCGCTGAGTCTCCCGTTTCCACCATGGTCAACGTCGCTGTCGTCGGTCTCGGTTTCATGGGGGTCACCCACCTCCGCGCGTATCTCCGGCTGCCGGGCATCCGCATCGCGGCGCTCTGCGCGTCGCGCCACTTGCCGGAGAACGGGGATTTCTCATCCGTCTCGGGCAACATCGCGATGGGCGAACCGCTGCGGCTCGACATGACCGGCGTGCGCGCCACGAGGGATTTTGATTCGCTGCTCTCGGATCCGGCGATCGACCTGATCGACCTGTGCGTGCCCACCCCGCGGCACGTCGAACTCGCGACCCGCGCGCTGCGCGCCGGCAAGCACGTGATCTGCGAGAAACCGCTGGCGCGGACGGCCGCGCAGGCCCGGGAGATCCTCACCGCGGCGCGGGAGGCGCGCGGTTTCTTCATGCCGGCAATGTGCCTGCGGTTCTGGCCGGGCTGGACGTGGCTGAAACAGGCGGTCGAAGCCGGCACCTTTGGGGCGGTGAAGGCAGCGCGTTTCCGGCGCGTGGGCGAGGCGCCGGCATGGGGCCGCGACGTTTATCTCGACGGAACGGCGTCGGGCGGGGCGCTGCTCGACCTCCACATCCACGACGTCGATTTCGTGCAGCACCTCTTCGGACGCCCCACGGCGGTGTACGCGCAAGGCGTGGGCTTCCACAGCGGGGCGATCGATCACGTGGTCGCGCAATACACGGTCGCCAACGGGGCGGCGGTTAGCGCCGAGGGCAGTTGGGCGATGGCGACGGGCCACGGCTTCAACATGGCGTACACGGTCGTTTTTGAGCGGGCCACCGCCGACTACGACCTCGCCCGTGGCGCTGACGCGCTGAAGGTTTTCGAGGCCGGCCGAGGCGGACGCGTGGTGCCACCCGAACCCGGTGACGGCTACCTCGGGGAGCTCGACTACATGGCGGAGTGTATCGAGCGCGGGCGCGCGCCCCGCCGGGTGACTGCCGAGGATGGCGTATCGGCCGTCGAGATCTGCGAGGCCGAGGAAGAATCAATCCGCACCGGCCGCCCGGTCGCCCTAAAATGAACCCATCACTCACCCAAAGGGGTCAGGGCGTTTTCTGTTTAAACGAAGCAACCGCATCCGCGCTGCGAAAAACATTCAACGCCCTGACCCCTTTTAAGGGGTCAGGGCGTTTTTCGTTTGAACGAACCGGCAGCTTCCGGTCCGAGCTAAACGTTGAACGCCCTAACCCCTTTGGTCACTTTCCGGCGGCGAGGAGCGCTGTTTTTGCCCTATTCCTACTGGCGGCGGCACATGAGGTGGCCGCAGCCGCGCCGGCAGTCGTGGATAGCCGTCCTGCCGAAGCTCGTTATGCGACTGGCCGGCGAACGCGCGACGGCATTGGGAAATACTACTTCGACCGCGAGATTTCGCAGGTCATGGGCCATCTAGGTGCCGGTTGGCTGGAGCGTTCCGAACGCGAGCAGGAGGAGCGCACCGACCTCTTGCTGGAAGCCTTGAGATTACAGCCGGGCGACACCGTGGCGGATGTAGGCGCGGGCAGCGGTTACTTCACGTGGCGGATGGCGCGGCGGGTTGGCCCGAACGGTGTCGTACACGCTGTGGAGATTCAGCAGGAATTCCTGGAACTGTTGATGGCCAATATGAAGCGCCGCGGAGTCGCCGATCAGGTTCGGCCGGTGCTGGGCGCCGTGGATGACCCGCGCCTGCCAGAGGCATCCTGCGACGTAATTCTGCTGGTAGACGTTTATCATGAATTCGAACACCCTTTTGAGATGGCGCGGGCTATGATCCGCGCTCTCAAGCCCGGTGGCCGGCTCGTACTGGTGGAATACCGCGGCGAGGACCCCGAGGTGCCGATCAAACCGCTGCACAAGATGACGGAAGCGCAGGTTCGCCGCGAGTTTTCCGTCCACCCCGTGCGTTTCGAGCGGAACGTCAACGTGCTGCCCCGACAGCATATCTTGATCCTCCGCCGCGATCCCTGACTGCCCGCGGCCGATGGGCCAAGGCGTTGAATGTTTAAACTGCCGGGGACTTCGATCCACCTCGCCCAACATTTAACGCCCTGACCCCTTTGATCCGCAAACTAAGGGGTCAGGGCGTTGGGCGTTTAATTCGAAGCACGTCAAATCCTGCGGATTTAAACGTTTAACGCCCTGACCCCTTTGGAGGGGGTCATTTCATGAGGGCCGTGAGGGTCGGGTGCATCGCGTCGGCCCAAAGTTGGTAACCGGCCGCGTTGGGGTGCAGTTGGTCGGGCATGATGGAGTACGGGATCTTGCCGTCCTGGCCAAGGAAGACGCGGTTAATGTCGAGAAAGCGGACCTCCTTGCCGTCATCGAGCTGTGCGAGTTCGGCGTTCACGGCGTTGATGATGTCCATCTGCCGCGTGGCCTGCGCCACGGCGTCGGCGGTGATGCTGCCATCCTTCTCCGGCCGGGGGCCGCGGGGAAAGACGGCGAGCACGAGCACCTTAACCCCGGGAATCTTGGCGCGGATCATGCCGACGATCTTGCGATTGGCGGCCGCGATCTGGGAGGCGTTGTGGGTGCGGGTGTTGTTGGTGCCGAGCATCAGCACGGCGACCTTGGGCGTGAGACCGTCGAGCTCGCCGTTTTCGAGGCGCCAGATCACGTGCTGTGTCTGGTCCCCGCCGATGCCGAAATTCGCCGGCTGCCATTGGCCGTAATATTGTTCCCAGACATGCGGCGCCCGGGTCCATCCCTGGGTGATCGAGTCGCCGATAAAAAGTACCCCGACCGGACCCGCCTTGCCGCGTACGAGGAAGGAATCGTGCATCTTACGGAAGCGGCCGCTGGGATCGTTTTTCTCGATCGCGGCGGAAGCATCGGGAATCGGGCCGGTTGGGGCAGGAGCCGCCGCGCGGGCCGCAGCGAGGAGGACGAAGCCGGCCAGCAGACCGGCGAACAGGAAGGAGCGGGTGTTTTTCATGGGGAAGCTCGAGTAAGGACGACCCAGCGCGAACCCGCCGAAACCCGGAGGGCTTTCCGACGGCTTGGTGCTGCTAGGGAGCAGTGACCCTGCTTCATCCGGCCCGCGAAGGGCAAGAAGCCAGAGGCCGTGAGGGGGGAATTCGTGAAGCGAAGCGAGACAGCCCGAAAGAAATCCCGACCTCGCAGGGAGCCCATGGGTCGCTCAGGCGGGCGCCCGACGGGCAGCGAGCACGTTGTCGATCGTGTAGAGCGCGAGCGCGGCCCAGATGAACGCGAATCCGGGCAGGCGCTGGCGGGTGAACGGCTCGTGGTAGATCCAGAGGCCGATCACCAGCTGCACCGTGGGCGCGAGGTACTGCAGCAGACCGAGCGTAGTGAGACGCACGCGACGCGCCCCGTAGCCGAAAAGCAGCAGTGGCACGGCCGTGACGATCCCGGCGCTGAGGATCAAAATGTGCGTCGGCAGATCCACGCGTCCGAGCGCGCCGGCGCCATCGATCTCCCGCCAGATCAGAAAACCGACCGCGAGCGGCGCCAGGAGGAGTGTCTCCGCCGCAAGACCCGGGATCGCCCCGAGCGCGGATCGCTTGCGCATGAAGCTGTAACCACCCCAGGTCGCGGCGAGCACGAGCGCGATCCACGGCGGCCGGCCGGCCTGCCAGAACATCAACGCGACCCCTGTCGCCGCGAGACCGATGGCGCCCCATTGCAAGCGGCGCAGATGCTCGTGCAACACGAGCCGTCCCGCGGCGACGTTGACCAACGGCACCAGGAAGTAGCCGAGACTGGTCTCGATGACATGACCGGCATTCACCCCCCAGACGTAAACAAGCCAGTTAAGCGTGAGCAGCGTGCCACTCAGCAGGTGCGTGGCGACGGCGCGCGAATCCCGCAGCAAGCCCGCCAGCTCCCGGAAGCCGCCCGTCCGCGACATAAGGACCGCAAGCAGCGCGAGCGACCAAACGTGCCGATGCGCGATCAACTCCAAGGCATCGACCGCCGCCAGCTGCTTCCAGTAAACCGGAACCAACCCCCAAAGAAAGTAGCACAGCGCGGCGGCTAGCGCCCCGGCCCGGGCCTGTTCCGGGGAGGGTCCGGGAGTCGCGCTCACGTTGCGGCCGGCGGAGCGGCCCGCATCAGCGCCGGTTCTTGAGGCCGAACTGGTAACGCTCGTCAAATTCGCGTCCGGCCTGCGCGCGCGCGGCGTCGGCGGCCAGACCCTGAGCCGCGAGCTCACCCGAACGTTTTTCGACCCAGCGTTGGCGGAATGTGGCCTCAACCTCGCCGGCGATCGCGGTGCTCTCCTTGGCGCGGGCCTTCTTCGAGAACATGCCGCAGCCGCTCACGAAAGGCAACGAGGCGACCAGGATGGCGGGGATAAGGACCTTCTTCATTGGATACGGGCTGGGAACCGTGAAGAGCCGTGGGCCGGACCGCGAGTGAAAGTTTTCCGGCGCCGACCGTCGGTTCGAGGAACCGGCGGACGCCCAGTACGAAGGCGGATTTTTGCTGTAGCGGCGACCGCAAAGGTCTTTCTCTCGACGCATGAGCGACGAGCAGAAACCCCAGCCGGTCCTTCGGCTGAAACCCCGCGCGACTCCTGCTCCCGCCGAAGCGCCCACCGCCTCGCCCTCCTCCACCACTCCGGCGGAGGTCTCTCCCCCGCCAAATTCTGTCGCAGCTGAGCCCATCCCGTCGGTCGACTCCGCGCCAAAGGTGCGCCTCAAGCCCCGCCTTTCCGTCCCCAGCCCGGCCACTGCCGAGCCATCGCCACCGGCCAGCACGGAGACAACTCCCCTTCCGCCAGCCACCGCGGCCACTCCGGCGCCCACCCCGGTAATCCGGCTCAAGCCTAAACTCCCTGATCCCGCGCCTGCCGCCACTCTGGCTGCAGCGCCCGCGGCCGAACCCGCCCCGGCTCCTCCGCCTGTTCCATCGGGCCCGGCCCCAGCTGTTCCGGAAAAACCTGCCGCGCAAGTCGCGGACGTCTCGGCCGCGTCCGACCCGACCTCGAAATTCAAGCTAAAGCCGCGCAACGACGCGGCTCCCGCGCCCGCTTCGTCCGCGCCCGCCGGGCCGGCTCAGGTACCGATCGCCTTGGCCGCCCCCGCCACGCCAGCTCCGGCCGCCCCGAAAGCTCCGCCTCCGTTTCCGGTGGCGGCGCCGCCAGCTGATGCGACGGCGACTCCGCCACCGCGGCCCATCGTGCGGACAGCCGGAGAGCTCGCCGAGCCGAAGGACGTGGCGAAGAACAAGCGTACCGTCTTCGTGGTCGCGGGCGCCATCGGTCTCGTTGTCTTCGCCTGCGGTCTCTACTTCGCCTACTCGGTCTTCTTCAGCGCCGAACCGCCGGCGCCCGTCGCGAAGAAATCCCCGCCGCCAGCCGCCGCCAAAACCCCCGCGGCAGCGGCGCCCGTACCGGCTCCCAAAGCCCCCGCCGCACCCCCAACCACCCCCGTGGCCAAGGCCAAGGCGGCGACGGAAACCCGAGCACAGGCCGTCGCGGAAACCGCCGCTCGCGTGGCCGCGGCTGCCCCTGCCGCACCCTCCCCGGCGGCGACCGCGCTTCCCCCTGCGCCCGCCGCAACTCCGCCCGCCACGCCGGTTCCCGCGGCCGCGACCGCCTCAGCATCCGCGGGCGAAGCGGCGACGGCACGCACCACGATCGCCAAGGGCGTGACGGCCACCACCACGCTCGAGCAGGCCGGAGCCGATGCCAGCGTCGAGTTCCGCACCTTCGTCGCGAACGCCAAGATCAGCGGCGTGTTCCAAGGAACACCGGCGCGAGCGGTGATCAACGGGCGCCTCGCGCGCTCCGGTGAAACCATCGACGCCGCGATGGGCGTCGTGTTCGACCGCATTGACGCGGACCGCCGCCACATCGTCTTCCGCGACCGGACCGGCGCCACGGTGACGCGCCGCTACTGACGTCTTCCGGCGCGGTTACTTTCCGAGATCGTCCACGTCCTCGCCGAGCCGCAGCTCACGCTCGCGACCGGCATGGTAGAGCCAACCGGCGCCGGCGATCAGCGTCAGGCGGCCGTCCTGCCAGCGAACCATCGAGGTGTCGGCGATTCCCAGCACGGTTTCGGCCGGATTGAAGCGCAGGTAGGCGCGGATCTTGGCCGCCCGCACGCGGAATTCAGCGGAGACGGGAAGCGGATGGTGGGGATTGATGGAGCCCGGTACCAGGCCGAGCGCCGTGCGGGATGGGATATCCGCCACAGGAAAATCGTTGGTGGTGCCAATCAGGACACCGGCCACGTTGGCGCCGGCGCTCGAACCGGCGTAGGGGACACCGGCGCGCACGCGGGACCGGATGACCTCGAGCAGACCATGGCGGTGCAACGCGGCGAGCAGCACGAAGGTCTCCCCTCCCACGATGAAAACGCCATCGGCCGCGCCCAGTCGCGCGCGGGCGGCCGCGGGGTCGGCGAGATCGAGCGCCGCCGCCTCGGCCCCGAGATCACGGAAGGCTTCCCGCAATCGCGCCTCCATCGCGCCCCGGTCTTCCGGATGCAGGGCCTCGAGCACCAGGACCACCCGCGTGCGCCCTTGGAAATGCTCCCGCAACGCGGGCCGCAGACCGTCGGCGAAAAGCGCGCCCTTCATGGAATTTCCTCCCAGCAGAAACACCGGACCGGGCGCCGCGCCCGCGACGGAGCACGGCGCGACGGCCAACAGGGTCACCAGCAGGACAAGGAGACCTGGCACCTTCATGCGCCCAGCATCAGGACGCCCTTGAAGACGAGCAGCACCACGCCGACCAGCGCGCAGCAGGCGAGGAAGCCGAGGGTGTCGGTCCGATCCCATCTCGTGAATTCCCATTTTGAGCGCGGGAAGAGCTTGAGGTGGTCGTAGCGCGTCGGGTTCGCGTAGCTCTCGGCAACGCGCCGCGCATCCTCCTCCAGGGTGGGCGCGACGGGCGTCTTCATCCGGACGTAGAAGCGCGCCACGCGGTCAGGATCGGCGGGACGCGTCAGCAGGCTGACGCCGAAGATCAGCAGGACGGGGATGAGCGCGTCGACGAGGTAGCGCGTCGTGAGCAGCTGGGCGGAGGAGAAGCCGGCGACGTCGAATCCGAGCAGCGCCAGCAGGTAGACCTCCGTGCGAAACAGGCCCTTGCCAGTGCGGGGCGAGGAGGGGTCCTTCGGGTCGACGCGCACCACACCTTCCTCGAAGTAGAGGGAGACGGGCTCGATGCGGCGCGTGACGGAGACTTTATCCCCGGCCGCCTTGGCGCGCCCGGCGGCGACATCGGCGGCGGTGGCCGACACCTCCGCGGTGACGACGCGCTCGCGGGTCATGGCGGTGAGCGTTTCGGAGCGGGCGAGCCCGGGGATCGAGGAAACGACCGAAGGGATGACGGCGATGAGGAGCAAGGTGACGAACACTTGCACGCGAACGGCGGTCTCGGTGACACCGCGCCACAGGAACAGGACGGTGATGGGCACGCCCCAGACCAGCAGGAGCACGATCGCGAACTTCAGGATGACGACCACGCTGTTGAGGAAAAGCCCGACAAGCACGCCGGCGGCGAGGAGCAGCGGCACAGCGAGACGCGCGACGACCACGTAGTGGCGCTCGTCGCGCCCGGGGAAGAGCGGCTCGTAGAGATTCTTCACGACGAGGCCGGAAAGCACGACCGACTGGGCGCCGAGCACAGCGACCTTCCCGCCCAGAATGCCGGTGATCATGATTCCGATCAGACCGATGGGCAGCAGCTCACGGGTCATGAGGCCCCACGCCTGATCGGGGTCGGAGAGATTCGGGCCGAAGAGCGCGAGGGCGATCAGGCCGCAGTAGGCCCAGGCGATGGTGACGAAGCGCTTGCTGAAGCCGCCGGTGACGGCGCCGATCCGGGCCGCCATCTCATCCTTGGCGGAGCCGGAGATCGCCATGTTGGCCTGGGTGCCGGCGATCCCGATCAGCTGCACGAGCAGGAGCGCGGCGATGGAGTACCAGGTGTACTCGGAGGCGATGTCGCCCCCGAACAGGTTGAACATCACGTCGGGCAGCTTGTCGTGCAGCGCCTTCGGGCCGCCGATCTCGGCGAGCCCGAACGGGATCAGGATGATGGAGATCACGACCACCAGCATCGCCTGGATGGCGTCGACGACCGCCGACGCCTTCAACCCGCCGAGCATGATGAAAACCGCGACGATGCCGGTAGAAACCAGGTAGAATGCCACGGGCTGGAGGTAAGTGACATAGGGCTGCAGCTCCCCCCGCTTATAGTAGTCGCTGAGCGTCTCGTAGCGCGTCGCGGCGTCGGCGGGTAAGGCGCCCGCCTGCCGCTGCTGCCGGAGCTGCGCGTATTCGTGGTAATCGGCGACGCGTTGGCGCTCAGCGGGAGTCCAGACCGCCTCCTCCTTCACCATCAGCGGCTGCAGCGTCTTCAGCGCGGTGACATTGCCCGCCGCGATGACACCGATCACCGCGATGATGAGCATCGTGACCGCGTAGAGGGTCGCGAGGAACCGGCTGCCGAAGCGGTCGGCGAAGAGATCCGCCATGGTGGTGAGCCGCACCCGGCGGAACCAGACGTTCATGAACCAGTAGTACGGCGTGAGGAAGAGCGTGATCAGCGCCAGCCACGCGCCACCCGCGCCCTGCCGGTAGACCGAGCTCGACGTGGTCGTCGCCTGCCCGGGGTCGGTCATGTTCCCGAAACTGAGGAAGAACTGGAGCCACCGCCCGAGGGAGCGGCCGCCGAGGAAGAAGTCCCCCTCGCCTTTCACGCCGCGTGCCAGCGCCTTGCCGATCAAAAGAACGGCCACGATGTAGCCGAGGAGGATCGTGACGTCGACCCAGTGCAGTCCGAAGAATTTCATGGGGTGGGAAAAACGGGCTCGAGCAAGGGGAGGACCCCTCCGCATGGCGACCCCGTTCTGGAGCACCCGCGGGCGCCCGAGGCTCGCCGCGGGGAACGACGGTCAATCGTCGCCGTTCGAGCGCTTCTTGCCGCCCTTCCTCTTCGCCGGCTCCGCGGCGGAGGCGTTGTTCTTCGTGGGCATCGGCGCCTTCATCGACGTCCGCCACGCCACCAGACGGGCATGCAGCGCTCGCGCCTTCTCCGGAAGCTCCTGGGCCAGGTTGCGGCTCTCGCCGATATCCTCGCGCAGGTTGTACAGCTCGAGCCGGCCGTCCTCGAGAAACTCCATCAGCTTCCAGTCACCAGCGTGGATGAGGCTCACCGGCGTCGTGCGCCACTGGCCGGGGCCGGCGCCGAGGTAACCGGGGAAATGCTGGAAGAACGCGTCGCGCGCGAGCCGGGCCCGCGGATCACGGATCAGCGGCAGCAGGCTCTCGCCGTCGAGGGTCTGGCCCGCGGGAAGGGCCGCGCCGGAGATCGCGGCGAACGTCGGCAGGACGTCAACGTGCACCGTGGGCGTGTCACAGACGGCGCCCGCCGGCGCGCGGCCGGGCCAGCGCACGATCAGCGGCACGCGCGTCCCGCCTTCGTAGAGGCTGCCCTTGCCGTTGCGCAGCGGGGCGTTGTCGGTGACGTCGTCCCGGCCGCGCTCCAACCCGGCGCGGGCGTAACCACCCACCCCGCCATTGTCGCTGGCGAAGACCACCAAGGTGTCGTCGGCCAGCCTGAGTTCGTCGAGGAGGGCGGTGATGCGGCCGACGCTTTCATCGACGCTCGCGATCATGGCCGCATAGACGGGATTCCGGTGCCCGCCCGCGCCGGGCTTGTCGCGGAAGCGTGCGACGAGTTCCTCCTTGGCCTGATGCGGCGAATGGACGCCGAAGTGCGGCAGATAGAGGAAGAACGGCCGCTCGCGATTGCGGCGGATGAAATCGACGGCGCGATCGGTGAGGAAGTCGGCGAGGTACTTTCCCTTCGGCACCTCGACGGTGGGATTGGTGCGGAAATCGTAGTGTTGCCCCGCGCTCTCGATCGCCTCGTCGAAGCCACGCCGGCCGGGGTGAAAGTCGCCCTGCTGGCCGAGATGCCACTTGCCGAACATCGCGGTCGCGTAGCCCGCGCGCTTCAATACCTGCGGCAGGAGCACCCGGTCGAGCGGGAGGTTGGTGACGTTGTCGGCCGGCCGAAGGGGTCGCGATGACCAGTCAAAGCGGTCGATGTTGCCCACCGTGTAGACGCCGGTGCGGACCGAGTACTGGCCGGTCATCAGCGCGGCCCGGGTCGGCGCGCAATTCTGGTGATGGTGGTGGTTGGTGAACCGCACGCCCTGCGACGCGAGCCGGTCGATGTGCGGCGTCTCGTAGTAGCGGCTGCCGAAACACGCGAGGTCGGTGTACCCGAGGTCGTCGGCGAGGATGAAGACGATGTTGGGCGGCCGCGCCGCGACGGGGGAAGCGAGGACCGCGACCAAAATGAGTCGGAGGAGCGCGCGGGAGAGCGGCGTGGAGAAACGTACCAGAGGCATGCCGCAAGAAAAGTCGTCACGGCGTCCCACGCCAGCCGCAACCGGGTCAGTTGGACGACCGCGAGCGGATCCACGTCGCGAGGCCGGGCCGGGGGTCGCGGATACGGAAGTGAAGGACCACCCGGTACGGTTTACCGTCGGAAGGATCGACGCGCCAGTAACCCATGGCGCGGTCTCCCGCCCAGCCCTGGAGCTCGAACTTCCGCTTCGGCAGGTTCTCGGGCTTGGCGGTCGGCTTGAAATCCATGAACGCGAGGTCGGCCGGCGAGGCGTCACTGATCGTCACCTTGCCGCTCTGCGTGCCGTAGCGCCACGTGCCGTTATTGAGGACGAAAAGCGGCGTGTAGTCCTCGCCTGTCCCCCGGTCGAAGGCGCCATTGTCGTAATCATTCCGGATGCTCTGGCTGATCCAACGGCCCGCCAGATCGCGCAGCTCCGAGTCGGCGCGGGCATCCGCCGGAGGAGGATTTTCCAAGGCCGCCAGGGCGCGCTGGAACCGCGGCTCATTGCGCAGGCTCGCAAGATCCTCGTCGGCCCTGAGGTGCGCGGCGTCACTGAACCCCAGCTTCAGCGCACGCTCCAGATAATCGAGGGCGGGGCCGGTTCGTCCGCGGCGGGCCTCGCAGCAGGCGGCGTTATAGGCATGGGCGGGTTTGTTCGGCTCGAGCGCCATCGCCAGCCGGCTGAGCGCGAGGCCGTCTTCGTAGCGGCCCTCCTTCATCGCCCGCGTCAGCGCGCGATAGGCAAACTCGATGTCGTCCTTCGGCTCCGCCTCGGCCGCCGGCAACGCCCACGGCACGGCGAGCATGAGCGCCGCTACTAGGCGGGCGGCGCGAACAAAAGGGGTTTTTACGAGATGAGTAGGGAGCAGGAGGCTGGTCATGGCGGGGCGGGGTTGGCGCGCCTCAGGGCGAGGCGCGGAGAAATGCGAAATAGTTCCGGGAGCCATCGGCGTTGCTCCAGTAGAACTCGATCGCCTTGCGATCGGCGGAAAGGGTCGCTCGGCCTTGGTTCCACGCGGACAGGACACCGGAGAAAACGAGCCCTTCGGCCGACAGGGCCACGCTGCCCTGCCCACCCACACCGGTGCGATAACGGCCGTCCGAGAAAATCTCGAAGGACTGGGCGTTTTTCGGGTCGATCCATTGCCCAACCAGCGCGGTGAGCGGACCCGCCGGGGCCTCCGGCGCGCCCTTCGCGGTGGGGGCGAAATCGGCGAAGCGCCGGCCCGACGGTCGAATGACGATGCGATCCACCGCGCCCGAGGCGACGCGGAACGAGAGCGCGTACTGTCCCGCGGTGACGTCGTAGTTGTCGTAGACCATGTTCCCGCCGGAAAACTCCGCCTTCACCTTGGCGAGCGGATCGCCCACACCGACGCCACCCGCGAGGCGGGTATCGCCCTCGATCGTGACGGACCAGATTTCCTTGCCGCTGGGGTCGAACATCACGCGCAGTCCGGCGTAGCCGATGCCCCCGCCGAAGGCGCGGTTGTCGGACCGCGGCTTCCCCAGCGCCGCGACAACCTCGTCGGCCGTCATGGAAAGCCGCAGCGGGAGGGAGAGCGGCTCAACGCGATCAGCCGGCGTGGAGGCCGGGGGGTTCGCCGAAAACACGTCGAGCTGGCCGAGGCAGATCAAAACGAGTCCTAGGAGGAGACGTTTCATGCGATTCTCCGAACGGATTTCGCGCCGGTTTCGCAAGGGCAAATCCGCCGGCCTGACCTCAGGTAAAAAGGGGGAAAGCCCGAAACCTGCGGCCCCGAAGAGGTCGCGGCGAAACGCGCATCTTCAGACATCGAGGTTTTTATTTCCATGGCAGGTTTCGCCGTGACCCCTGCGGAACGCTTGCCCGAATGGCTTCCGTTCCGTAGCCCGCTTCAGGGACATCACCCGCCCAACCCCTCTGTGAAAACCCTGCCCCGTCTCGTTTGTTTCCTTCTTTCACCACTCGCTGTTTTTTCCGCCGAGCCGCCTTGGCGAGAACTCTTTAACGGGCGCGATCTCACCGGCTGGAAAATAGTCGGCGCCCATCCCAAGGCCCACGCGGCCGTGGAGAACGGCGAGATGGTGGGGCACATGGTCCGCGGCACACCCGAGCATACGTTTTTCTGCACGGAGGAAAAATTCGGCGACTTCATCCTCGAGGTGGACGCGTTCCAGACGGGCGGCTTCAACACCGGCATCCTTTTCCGCTGCATCGACACACCCGCTGCCGCCAGCGTGCGCCTGCATGGCTACCAGGTGAAAATCGATCCCTCGCCCACCCGCCGGTGGACGGGGGGCATCTTCGACGATTACGGGAAAAACTGGCTGTGGCTCCAAACGCTCGAGCACGACGAGCGCGCACGCACCGCCTACAAGTTCAACGAATGGGTCCGCTTCCGCGTCGAGGCGATCGGCCGCTCCCTGAAGGTCTGGGTCAACGGCACCCCGACCGCGCACCTGATCCATGACAAGTACACGCGAGGTTACGTGGCCTTCAAAATCCACTCCTTCGCCGCCACCGGCAATCCGGCGCAGGAAAGAAATCTCATCCGCTTCAGGAACGTCCGGGTCATCACCGAGAACCCCGCCTCCTTCGCCCAGCCGATGGACCTACCAGCCCGCGAGGCCGACCCGGCGCAGAAGATCCTGCCCAAACCTTGATCGTGGGCGAATAGGCCGCGCTCGGCCGATCCCGCCCCTGCGGGACGGACCCCGAAGGGGTCGGGAAGAAAACTGCACCGTGGCGACGCGTTTCTCAGCTCGGTTGCAGGTTTCGTCCTGACCCTTTCAAATCGGTCCCACCTAAACTCAACGCGGCCCGCGTAGCGACGTTGCAGTTCCGCCCACGCCGGCTCGGCCCAGAAACACCAGGAGGACAAGACTTCCAGGAAATAGGTCACTTTCATCTGATGAAGCCACTGGTGCCTTAACCTAATCCACCCGTCACGCGGGATTCGCGGATGGGAGCGACAGACGTCGAACCGGAGGCATTATTCAACCCAACCGAACGGCTCGTTCTCGACCCGGATCACGGTCCGGCATGCTAGCCGCCGCGCCGATCGGGCTGTAAGGAAACGCTTCGGCCGGCATCTAATTACCGGAGTCCCGATGTCCCCCGCCGAACAGCATACCTTATTCGCCACCTGGCTGCGGGAGCACGCTGGCCTGCTCCATCGGGTCGCGAACGTTTTCGCGACGGGAGCCGATCGGGATGACCTCATGCAGGAGCTGCTCCTCGCACTCTGGCGAGCCCTTCCCGCCTTCGCCGGGGCCAGCAAACCCTCGACCTTCATTCATCGAGTGGCGCACAACGCGGCGCTCACCTGGCGCCGCGGCGCCGCGACCTACGCCCGGCACGTGGAGCGGCTCGCGGCCGAACCGCGGCCAACGACCTCCGAACCGGCGGCCGGCGAGGACGAAATCCTCGCGGCGATCTACGAAGCCATACGCCGCCTGCCGCCGCTGGACCGCTCGCTAATCCTGCTCCAGCTCGACGGTGTCACCTATTCCGAGATCGCGGAGATCCATGGCATGACCGAAAACCACGTCGGGGTCCGGCTCACCCGGATCCGTTGCAAGCTGACCGAATTGCTGGGGCAGAAAACTCATGAGCTACGATGAACTCGAGAACGCGTGGCGCTCGCCGCGCAACATGCCGGCGACCGGCGCCCTGACCGCGGCCCGGGAAAGGCTTTTCGCCGAACTCGCGCGACGAAGACTCGGGAAGCGGGTGTTCCTCGCCGTGGTGCTCGGCGCCCTGACGGTGATCACCACGCGGGTCGCCTTCGCCGTGTGCTCCCGCGGGGGAACTCCGGTGATGAACCTGGAGGACGACTGGGCGGCGTGGCTGTTCCTCGCGATACCGTGGGTGGGTTTCTTCCTGCTGCTGCACCGCTCAGTCCGCTCTGAGCGGGTAAACCCCGCGTCGGTGCGATCCGTGGGCGAAGCCGTCCGTGCGCTCCTCGATGAAAACACGGCGGCCCGCGCCGGCCTGAAGGTGGTGGCAGGCCTGATCGGAGCGACGGTGGTCCTGCTGCCGATCGTGGTCTGGCGCTTGCGGGCGACGGGCAAGGCAGGCGACGAAATCCTCGGACCCGCGTTCATCGGCTGGCCGCTAGTCGCAGGCGCCATTCTCGCTGCCCTCTGGTGGCACGACAGATCGCAGCTTCGACCACGCCAGCGCCGACTGGAGGCGCTGGGCCACGAATACGAACGCTTGGACTGAAGGCGCGGCAATGGAGTCCTTGCGGCGGTCGAATGGGCGGGGCGAAACCTGCAACATGGCGCGCCATACTTGGCGTCTCGCTTGCGGGTTTCGCCCCGACCCTCTGCGACTAGCGATGGGGGCCGCTCCCCGTCTCGGTCGCACATGGCGACGGTCATTCCGCGTCGCTGCAAATCTACGTTCTCCGACCATTTGGATGCATCCGCGCTGCGCCGCGGTTCGTTTCATTAGCGCGACCTTTAGGCTCCGTCTCTCGGCCGCTTGTTCAGTTGAACGTCAGTTAAATCACTCCCATGAACCTCCGCTCCCTGTTGGTCGCCCTCGCCCTGTCCGCCGGCCTAGTCCCGGCGGCCTCCGCCAAAAACCTCGTTGAAATCGCCGCCGGTTCACCGGACCACACGACGCTGGTCGCCGCCGTGAAGGCCGCTGGCCTGGTCGAGACCCTGAGCGGCCCCGGTCCTTTCACGCTTTTCGCGCCCACCGACGCGGCTTTCAAAAAGCTGCCCGCCGGCACCGTCGAGTCACTCCTGAAGCCCGAGAACAAGGCCAAGCTCGTCGCGGTGCTCACGTACCACGTCGTCCCCGCCAAGGTCATGGCCGCCGCCGTGAAGACCGGCGAGGCGCCTTCCGTGAACGGCAAGAAGCTTAATCTCAAGGCCGACGGCAAGGGTGTCACCGTCAACGGAGCGAAGGTCACCGCGGCCGATCTCGTCGGCAGCAACGGGGTGATCCACGTGGTCGACACCGTGATTCTGCCCTGAGGAGTGCCGGTAATCCGGCAGCCGGCCCGACGGCCGGACCCAAGGGCCCGCGGCCATGACGGCAGCGGGCCTTTTCGCGTAAGGGCCTCAGGAGTTGCGGCGGCGCAAAGGCGCCAGAGCGAAACGTGCAACGTGGGGCCAGTGCTTCGCGGCCCAGTTGCAAGTTTCAGTCTGCCCCATGGGGCCTTCTGCCGGGCCGACCCGCCTCGGCCCGCCGGCCGTAGGGTCGGCGAAGGCTGGTGCCCGGGGTGGGGGTCGAACCCACAAGACTTGCGTCGGCAGATTTTGAGTCTGCTGCGTCTGCCAATTCCGCCACCCGGGCGAACCGAAGCCGGACGGTAAAATCGGGACGGAGGCTGTCGACGCTAAATTCCCCGGCGGGCCGGACCTCATCGCGGCTTCACCGCCGCGGCGGCGAGGGCGTCGCGGGTGCGTTGCAGGCGGTCCCGCATCACGGGTTCGGTGACAAGCGGCAGGCCCTCGTCGAGCATGGCCAGGGCCTCGACGCGGGCTCCGCGTTCCACGTAGGCGCGGAAGGCGGCGAGCAGGAGGCGGGTCTCGCGCGGAAACCGCCGCTGGCCCTCGCGCAACCGGGAGACCGTCTCTGCAAGAGGCAGCTCGGGGCAGCGGCGCCACAGCTCAGCCAGCAACTCGTATGTCACAGCCATCGCGGGTTCCAGCCGCCAAGCCTCCTGCAGCCCGGCAAGGATCGGGGCCGCGTGCGCCGCGGTGAGCGGCGGACCGCCCCGGGGCGGTCGAGCGCCGAGCAACCGCAGGTGCGCGAGCGTGAACCAAGCGCGGGGTCGCGCCTGCCCGCCGGCGGTGGCGGCGGTGAGCAACTCGAGCGCCCGCGCATTGTCGCCCGACTCGAACTGCTGCGCTCACTTTTGCAATCGTGCTTGGGCGAAAAGACTTACAACAGCCTCATACAGGCCGGTGCACAAGGAGGTGCACACGTCGAAAAACCGCCGGTAGTCGACCCCAACCTGGAGGCCTGGGTGGCAGAGATGGAAGAGGTCATCGCAGCCTGGCCGAAGATCGAACCGACCGTGCGCGCGGGCCTGTTGGCCATCGTTCGCTCGCAGCGCGAATCTGTTGTTCGCGTGTCGCGATAGTTTACCCGATCCGAGGAGGGCACCGATGATCAGGCGCGGTCCCATGTGGTACGAATATTTCCTTTTTCCGGAATACGGTAACCACCTATCCCTCATTGGAAATAGAAGTTATTTATCGACCTTTTCCAATTTCTGGAAATTGGTATGGCGTGATATCGCAAGACGTAGTTGTCGCCCTCAAGCTGCTGGAATCGCCCAAGTGGCCGGGATTCGCACGCCTGTCCGAAGCACTCGGTATGAGCCTTTCCCAGGTGCACCGCTCGATCGCGCGGTTGAGTGAGTCGCGTTTGTTTGTGAAGTCGGAGCAGACCATCCAACGAGCGAATCTCGCGCGATTTATTGTCCACGGACTGCCTTTTGCTTTCCCCGCGCGGCTCGGCGAGGTCACCCGAGGGATTGCGACGGCGTGGGCGTGTCCGGAGCTGAAAGACACCAGTCTTTCCAGTCTGGTCTCTGATGATCTCGCTCCCGTCTGGCCGGAGAGCGACGGCAAGATCAAGGGCCGCGCAATCGAGCCGCTGCACGATGGGGTGCCAATTGCCGTGCAGAGCGACAAGGAGTTGTATGCGTTGCTCGCACTCATCGATGTGTTGCGGGTCGGACGTGCGCGGGAACGTGAGTTCGCTGAAGCCGAGCTGCAAAGGAGGATTCTCAATGTCCGTTCCTAACCTTGGCGCCATGCGGGCCGTGGCGGAGCGGCTTGATCGCGTTGGGCTTCCTTATGCCTTCGTCGGCGGATCCGTCGTGAATCTCCTGATCGATCATCCGGAGCTGACGCCGGCCCGGCCGACCGACGACGTGGACGTCATCATCGAAATCATTTCGGGTGCGAGATACTCCGATGTGGAAGCCAGGCTTCGCGCGGTCGGCTTCAGCCATGACATGCAGCCAGGTGCCCCAAAGTGCCGATGGCTGCTTGGCCCCTTGACCGTCGATATCATGCCAACCGAGGGAGCAGCCCTTGGACTGAATACCGCTTGGTTTGCGGAAGCGCTGGCCAGTTCAAGGTTACAAACCGTCGCGCACTCCGAGTTCCGGCTCATTTCGCCGGTCGCATTTCTCGCGACGAAGTTCACCGCCTTCCTGGTTCGGGGTGATCGGGATTATTATGGCAGCCACGATCTGGAAGACTTCATCACCGTCGTCGACGGCCGCGCCGAAATCGTGGCGGAAGTTGATCGAGCGTCTCCGGGACTGCGTCGGTTTGTGATTACCAGCATCCGGCAGTTCTTATCTGAACCAAAATTCCGCGATGCGTTGCCCGGACATTTGCCGCCGGAAGAGGAAGAGCGGATCGTTCTCCTCCGCGGCAAACTCGAAAGCATTGCAACCCTTGCCCTGCCCGAGAATTGAAGGACTCCTCGCGCAGGAGAGGTTTAGTTTGCGCGGCATCGTGACGCGACGACTGCAAACCGTTGCTTCCCCCCGACCAACCGCGACGTCAGCGCGACCTCCAAGGTTTTGATCCGAATCTCCGGCATCACCATCGTACCCCGCCGCAGATCGCACGACCCCACCGACTGAGGCGCGGCCCGCGCCAGAGCGCCTCGAACACCGCTTGCGTAGAGTCGTCGCCGACCTGGGAGATGATCTTGAAGCCCTCCGCGCGCGCGTACCGCCACGGGGCGCCGCCGGGTTTGGTTTCGGTGATGACGAACGCGGGCAGCTCGACAACCGGGCCGGCCGCGGCGGGAGCGGGCTCGCCGGCGCGGGAGAAGACTCCGGCGAAAAGGGCGGCGGCGAGCCACCGGACGTTGCGCAGCGGGCGGTCCATGGGGCGGGATTACGCGGCACCGAAGCACGGCGCCTCCGGAGACGGCAAGGCGCGACCATGCGGGCCCGGATTTTCCCTCGACGCGCGCGGGGCGCGGCGGACACTCCGGCACCGATGCCCGACTTCCGCGTCCATTGCGCGCCGCCCGCGGCCGGCGCGGCCGAGATCACCCTCTCGCCTGCGGAGACGCATCATCTCGTGACAGTGAACCGCGCGCGGATCGGAGCACCGGTGGTGGCGTTCGACGGCGGCGGCGCCGAATGGACCTGCGAGCTGGTGACGGACCGTCGCCAAGGGGCGGGGTTGCGGGTGGTGTCGTCGCGGCGACACCCCGCCCTGCCCTGCGCGATCACGCTCGCGCAAGCGTTGCCGAAAGGCGCGTCGATGGACGGCATCGTGCGCAAGGCGACGGAGATCGGTGCGGCTCGCATCGTGCCGCTGGAGACGGAGCGCACGCAGGTGCACCTTGAGGGCGAGCGCTCGGAGGGGAAGGTCGAGAAATGGCGCACGGCCGCGCTCGAAGCCGCCAAGCAATGCGGGAACCCTTTCCTGCCGGAGATCACGCCCGTGCAAAAACTTGAGTCCTGCCTCGCGGCGGCCGGTCAGGACCTGAAGCTAGTCGCGAGTCTGCACTCCGGGGCGCAGTCTTTGAAGGCGGTGCTGGCGGCTCGCAAAGCCGCGGGCTTGGGCGCGCCACGCACGGCAATCTGGATGATCGGACCCGAGGGGGATTTTTCCCCGGCGGAAATCACGCGGGTGACCGCGGCCGGATTCGAGCCCGTGACGCTCGGGCCGCTTACACTCCGCTGCGAGACGGCCGCCGTCTGCGCGCTGGCGATCCTCCGCCACGAACTGACGGCGTGAGGTCGACTGGATTCTGAAGGAAGAACGGAACGCCGTGGAGCGGTTGCCCACGGAACACCCAGCGCGGCTCCGCCGTAAACGAAGCAACGTCCGGGCTGCGCCGCGCCGGGAGGAGCGGGTGAAGGTGAGAGGGAGTGAATGGGAATTGGCGGAAAGAGTTTCCGAAGATCCGAGGGTGGCCCGCCTGAGGCGGGTAAACGCCCTTGGCTACATCGCACGCGTTTCTCCACGAAAATCGTTACGGCTTTTCCGGACGAAAGGCATCCCCTGTAGCCGCGGCCGTTCGCCGCGGAGCAGGAAAAGCCTTCAGCTGTCGCGGCTCCTGCATAGGCCGGGGTCGCCGGACCCCGGCTACAGGGAATCGTGCCGCGGCGAGCGCCTGAATCTTCCGCGTTTTCCGTGCCTTCCGTGGGCGGCCTCCTTTCGGAAATTCATCCATACCGCCCCTCGCTCCCTTTGGTGTGTTTCGTGGTGGCTTCCTGATTCGTGGTTCAGAGCCCGGATCGGAGAATGCCGGCGCAAAAAAGGCGCGCCCGCTTGGGCGCGCCTGAGGAGAAGGGGGACGCTGGTACGTCAGAGGTCGAATCCGACCGTGAAGATGAACTGGCGGGGCTCCTTGATGCGCCAGGCGTAGATGGAGCCGTCGGGGTTCGCGGCGACCGCCTGCAGGCGGCCGTTCTCGAACACGTCCTTCACGTTGAGCTGCACGTTGGCGCGCACCTTGTCGCCGAGGAGCCGGGTGCGGTAGCCGACGGAGAAGTCGTAGTAGTAACGCGCCGGATCGTAGATCGGCTTGTTGGGATCGAGCTCGAGTACGACCCCCTTGAAGGAGCCCGGGAGCTGCGACGGCGCGGCGCCGTAGAAACCGATCGAGCCCTTGTCTTCCCAGCGGATCGAGCCGCCGACGTTGAAATTCTTCAGCATGCCCTCGGTGAACGAGTAGTTGGTGACGGTGCTCCAGCGGTACTTGCGCACCTGGGTGCGGGGCTTGCCGACGTTGGCGACACCGAAGAGGTACGGCGAAAGGAGGCCGTTGTAGTAGGCGGTCTCGGGGGTGTCGCCGCCGAGCGCGGGGATGGTGTTCCACCAGAGGCGACCCTCGTCGTCCTTGGCGGTCGTCCAGACCGGCAGACGAGACTGCCAGTAGTCGAACTGCTCGGGGCCGATGCGGGCGTCGAGGGCGACCTGCTGGGCGCCGGTGAACTTGATGCGCCAGTTGCGCGTGGGGTTGTAGGTGGCCTCGACCTCGTAGCCCTTGGAGAGCACATCCGACAGACCGTTGGTCTGTGGCTGGCCGGGACCGGCGGCGAGGAAGGTGGCCATCCAGTCGTCGGTCACGCCCATGATGCGGGCGGTGGCGGAGGTGAGCTGGGCCTGGGTGGGAGCGACGCCCTGTTTGGCGAAACGGCTGGTGGCAAGGTTGAGCGCCCAAGGGTAGAAACCGTTGGCATCGCGGATGCCGTTGTTCTCGGGGCGGCCCTCGAGGCGGAACGTGCGGTTGCCGATGGTGCCGATCTCGCCGGCGCGGCTGCCGAGCTCCATCGTCTCGTAGCGGTTGATCTTCACGGCCAGCTTACCCTGAAGGGCGGTGAAGCTGACGCCGTAATCCTTGCCCTCGCCCTTGGCGTTGGGGAGCACGCCCTTCAGGTCCATGGCGTAGCGCACGACCTGCGGGAAGAAGCTGTCGGAGCGGTTGTAGTGAACGTTGAGCCAGCTGAGCGGGCGCAGCACCGCTCCGTAGGTCTTGGTCTCGCCGCGCTGCGAGGCGCGGGTGGCGGCCCCGAGTGGGCCGGTGGCGTCGTCGGTCCATGCCTGCCAGACGGAGTAGTTATCGTAGCTGACGAGACCGGTGGCCGGATTGACGGCGGCCTGGAGGGTATTGCGCTCGCGGCGGCGGTCACGGCGCAAGCCGACCGTGGTGATGAGGCGGTCGCCGAAGAAATAGCTCTGCGCGGTGACGCTCAGGGTGCGGAGCTCCTCGCGGCGGCGGGCGGTGCTGGCGCGGGCGAGGCTGTCGAAAGCGACGTTCTCGGTCGTCCAACGGCCGGTTAGGTTGTTGAACCAGTTCACGCCGTAGGTGCCGGCGAAGTCGCGGTAGGTGGACGGGCCGTACTCGGCATTCTGGCCGGTGGCGTCGCCGAGGTAGTAGCGGTAGGCGAGTTGGTTGCCGCTCACGCGGTTGGCGCGGTTGACCCACGGGTTGTCACCCGACGCCCAGTAACCGTAGGTGTAGGTGGCGCTGCTGTTGCGGTTGACCTCGGCGTGGGCGGCGACGCGCTGCGTGCCGATCCAGGACAGGAGACGCGGGAGGTTGCGCGGCGTGAGCTGGTACGCGAGGTCGGCGTTCTGCGTGTCGAAGACCTCGGGCTGGCGGTTGTCGAACGGCCCGACCGCCTCGACGTAGGGCCGCAGGAAGTTGGGGTTGGCGCGGCCGTCAAGCAGCTTGGAGTTCACGTCGACGTACAGCACGGTGTCCGTGTTATCGATCACGCTGCGCGAGAAGCGGTCGAACTTCTGGTACATGTGACCGCCGCGCACGGCTAGGAGGTGCATGCCAGTGTTGAGAAGGATCTGCTCGGCCTCGATCCGCAGCGTGGAGGAGGTGTCCTCGCCGAAGTTGGCGGCGACAAAGTTCACGTTCTCCCAGTCGTAGACGGACTTGTCGCTGATGGCGGGGGCGAAGAACAGGGGGAACGGGTTGGACTTGCGACGGAAGATGTCAGTGCCGGTCTGAAGGTAGCGGATGTTGCTGTTGGCGGTGAACGGCGAGGGGACGCCGGAGGTTACCGGATTCGCCGTGCGCATCTGGCTGATGTAAGGCGCTGCCGAGCTGCCGTCCATGAACACGACGAGTCGGCCGTAGGTGCCGCCCGCCATGAGGCCCGGAGGCAGGAGGGAGTTCTCGTTCGTGACCGGGAAGGGTCCGGCCGTGCGCCCGCCCGCGTAAGAGACCAGCTGGGTGGTGGGATCGAACGACGGGCTGCCCGAGGCGCGCCACTCGAAGGTGGTGTCGCGCGGGGTGATCGAGTTGGGCCGGCGGTAGAAGTTGGTGTAGTGCTCGAAGGAGGCGTTGAGCGTGGTCAAGCGGAAGGGCCGCACCTGCACGGCTCCGTAGTAGCGGCGGATCTTCTCCTCGGCCGGCTTGCGCGTGAACCCCTTGGACTCGTCGACGGCGGAGAACCGGAAGGCCGCCTTGTCGGTGATCAGCGGGCGGTTGACGTCGAACGAGAGACGACGGCCGCCGCGGTCGTCGGCGCGGATCGTCGTGGAGGTCGACATCCGCGCGAGGTTGGCTCTGGACGGCACGAGGTTGACGGTGCCGGCGGCGGCACCGAGGCCGAACAGGTTGGAGTTGGGCCCGCGGGAGATCTCGACGGCGTCGATGTTGTACGTGTCCATCGGGATCTTGTTGTTCGAGGAGAAGTTCCCCACCGCGATGTTGACGCCGCTGCCGCTGATGGGGCTGCCGACGCCGCGGATGCGGTTGGCGCGAGACGGGTCGTTGGCGGTGCCGTCGATCATGCCGCCGTTACGGTTCGGCGTGAACTGGGTGTAGTTGCCGGTCCCCTCGGTGCTGGCCTCGTAGAGGAACACGTCGTTGAGATCGAGGATCGCGAGGTCCTCCATCTGCTGCTTGGTGACGACGGTGATGGAGGCTCCCAGATCCTCGAGCTTCGAGTTGAGGCGCGTGCCCGAAAGGGTGTTGAGGGCCTGGTAGCCGCGGTCTGCCGCGGTGGAGACGGTGAACGGCGAGAGCACGACGGCCTCGTCGCCGCCGGTGGAGACCGGGACGGGCGCGGGCTTGCGGGCCGGCTCGGGCGCGGGGGCCGCCGGGGCGGCCTGCTGCGACCAGCCGAACGGGGACGCCCCGAGAGCAAGGAGGGCGACGATCAGGGATACGGGTTTGGGTTGCATGGTTGTCGGAGAAAGGGGTTGGCCGGGTCCGCCATGGCGGGAGGCGGGCGAATACGCAACCGGGAGGCTGCAACGTTCCGCCGGAAGGCGTCGAGCTTGGACACCATGGGGCCGGGCTGGCAAGGCGGGCTTGCCACCGGCGACGCGGGCCCTCATCCCGGCGCGCATGTCCCAACTTCCCGCGAAATTCGACGGCGTGACCGTCGTCACCAAGGCCAACGTCTACTTCGACGGCAACGTCGTTAGCCACACGGTGCTGTTCGCCGACCAGACCAAGAAGACACTCGGCCTGATCCGGCCGGGATCGTATTACTTCGGCACCGGCGCGGCCGAGCGGATGGAGATCGTGGCCGGGGAGTGCGCGGTGACGCAGAAGGACGCCAAGGAGACCCGGACCTACGGGGCCGGGACCCATTTCGACGTGCCCGCCAACAGCGGCTTCACCATCGCGGTGAAGTCCGGCCTCTGCGAGTACATCTGCTCGTTCCTGCCCTGAGCGTCGGCGCGCGGGCGGCGGCGCGCGAGTTTGGTTGAGCGGGCCGCGGCGACCTTCCACCGTCGCCGCATGTCCCGCCCCGCCCTGCCGGTCCTCGCGGCCGGCCTTTTCCTGCTCGCCGCCCCGGCGCTCCCCGCCGCCGAGGCTCCGCTGCCCGAAGGCCTTTACGCCGAGATCGGCACGCCACACGGCCCGGTCACCTGCGAGCTGCACTTCCGGCAGGCGCCGAGGACCGTCGCGAGCTTCGTCGGCCTCGCCGAAGGCACGCTCGGGCCCGCGCCGCGCCGGCCCTACTTCGACGGGCTGAAGTTCCACCGCGTCGTGCCCGAGTTCGTGGTGCAAGGGGGCGATCCAACCGGGACGGGCGACGGCGGTCCCGGGTATTCGTTTCCCGATGAGTTCACGCCCGGTCTCCGGCACGACGCCGCGGGGGTGCTGTCGATGGCGAACAAGGGCCCCGACACAAACGGATCGCAGTTCTTCCTCACGCTGCGCGAGGTCAACCGGCTCAACTACCTGCACAGTGTATTCGGTCGCGTGGTACGCGGGCTCGAGGTGCTGCCGCGCCTCCGGCAGGGTGACGCGATGACCGTGCGCATCGCGCGGATCGGCGCGGCCGCGAAGGCCTTCCGCGCGGACGATGAATCCTTCGCCGCGCTGGTGGAGCGGGGTCGCCGCCACGCGGTTGCGGCCGAGCCGGGCCCGGAGGCGCACTTCGACGACCCCGACCGCCTGCTGCCGGCGGAGCCACCGCGCGCGAAGACCTTCAACCACAAGCTGGCCAACGTCGAACGCGCGCTCGGGCTCGTGATCAAGACCCGCCTGCGCGCGAAGTCGCCGACCCCGGCGGAGGACGCGGAGCCCGGGGCGTTCATGCGCGGGCTGGCGGCGAAGCTGGGCACGGCGCGCGACGGCGCGCTCGCGGTGTATTTCGCCGACGAGGACGACTGGCGCCTCTGGATCGGGGACGAGCGGGTGGCCCGGTTCGCGGGCAAACCGGGCACGCCGGAGGAACTCACCCGCTCGGGTGCGATGCACGAGGCCAAGGAGGCCTTCTTGAAATCCGCGCGCGAGGCCGGCGACGCCACCCTGCGGGAGCAGGAAGCGTCCGCGAAACGCACCGGCCTGCCGGCGCCGCCGCCCGGCCAGCACCTCAAGCTCCAGACCGACGCGATCCTGGACGGGCTCATCTCAAAGTTGGAAGGCACGGGAGCCGCCCGATGACGGGCCGGGATGAGGTTCGGGACCAAAGCCCGTCTTCCGTCGAGTTCTCGTTCATCGCGGCATGCCTGCTCACGGTGGCGGTCTATGCTCTTATCGCCCTCACCCAGCGTTCGGAGTTCGGTCAACAACCCGCGGGGAACGCGTACTACAATCAACTGGTCGCCGGCTTTCGCGCCGGGCAACTCCACCTGCCACAGGCACCGCCCGCCGGCCTGCTGGCGCTGCCCGACCCGCTCGACCCCTCGGCAAACGCGCGATTTCGAGGCAACGCGTACACGGACGGCAACCGCGTGCACGACCTGAGTCTCCACCGGGGAAAGCTTCACCTCTACTTCGGCCCTTCGCCGGCACTGCTGTTTTTCTGGCCGTTCACGACGGTCACGGGCCAGAGTCTGAGCCATCAGGCGGCGGTGGTCGTGTTCGCCGGCGTTTCCTTTCTAGCCCAGGCGGTTATTCTGCGGTCGGTCCGGAAAAGGTTTTTCCCCGAAGGATCCCGGACCGTGTTCATCGCCGTTGTCATAGCCTTGGGGCTGGGCAACGGAGTTCCGATGGCGCTCATCCGGGCGGAGGTTTGGGAGGTGGCAGTGTTTTGCGGGCAGGCCATGGTTTCCCTGGCTCTAATGGCGATCTGGCGGGCGATTCTCATGCCCGAAAAAGCGGGCCGATGGCTCGTGGTGGCCGGACTATTCCTCGGGCTTTCCCTCGGCGCCCGACCCTCGCTGCTCCCGGCCACCGTGATGCTCCTCGGCCCCTGCCTGCGGGCCGGTATTGCGCCGCGTCGAAGGATCTCTCTGGCGGCCTCGGCCCTGCTGCCGGTGGCGACCGCGGGAGTGCTGCTCCTTCTTTACAACCAGCTTCGCTTCGGCTCCCCGTGGGAGTTCGGGCAAAGCCACCAGCTCGCCGGGGATCGCCAGGATCGCGCGCACTTCAGCGCCGGTCACCTCGCGTTCAACCTTAACGCCTACTTTTTCGCGCCCGCGGCCTGGACCGGGACCTTCCCGTGGATCCGCTGGCCCACATCCTTCGTTCCGCCCCCCGGACACGCTGGCGTCGAACCCATGTTAGGCCTTTTTACGAACCTGCCTTTCGTCTGGGTGCTCCTGTTGCTGCCGGTGGCATGGCGTGGCCGGCAGGATCAGGAGCTGAACGTCGTGAGGACGCTATTGCTCCTCGTGTTCGGTTTCTTCGCGGCCGCGCTGGCGGTGCTGGGATGCTTTTACGGTGCAACCGTTCGCTACCAAATCGAGATGACCTCATGGGTTGTGCTTGGCGCGGCGATCACCGGCCTGCTGATCGAGCGTTGGGGCGGCATGCACCGCCTCCGCAAGCCCTGGCTGGCACCCCTTCTGATTGGCTCCTCCATCGCGTCGGCCGCGATCAACCTGCTCGGAGCCAGCGGGCTTCGCGCACTTCACCTTGATCACGAAGCGAAGGCATGGATGGCGGCCGGACGTCCGGCGGAAGCGGTTCCACTTTTTCAAAAGGCGGTGAAGTTTGATCGCGGACGTCCGGAGACGCACGATCAGCTCGCGCTCGTCCTCGCTGGCCAGACCGGCGGCGAAACGCAGGCGGTGGATAATTTCCGTCGCGCCCTTGAGCTGGATCCGGCGCGACCGGGAACGCTGAACAACCTCGGGCTCCTGTTTGCCGCTCAACCTGAACGCCAGCTGGAGGCCATCGAGCTGTTCGAGCGAGCCCTGAGCCTGCGACCGGCGCACCCTATCATCCATTTCAATCTCGGCCTCCGCTTGGCGGAGATTCCGGCGCGCCAAGCCGAAGCGGTCCGGCACTTTTCCGAGGCACTCAGGCTGGATCCCGGCCTTCAACCCGCGCGGGAAGCCCTCCGGCGCCTAACAGGGAGCAACCATTGAACCTGCGTGCACCAGTTAGATTCGTGGCGGGTATTCTGGCGGCGGCCGCCACCCTCGCCGCGGGCGAACCGCCGCCGCAACTCGCGCCGTGGCGCGAGCGGATGCAGCCGATCACGCCGCAAGGCTACATCGCCCGCCACGCCGCGCGGCCGCCGGTCATCGACGGAAGACTCGACGATCCCGCGTGGGCGGAGGCTGACTGGACGGGCGACTTCAGGGACATCGAGGGCGACCGTCGGCCCCGCCCCCGCTTCCGCACGCGGGCGAAGATCCTGTGGGACGAGACCCACCTTTACATCGGCGCCCAGCTCGAGGAGCCGCACGTCTGGGGGAAGCTCACCGCCCACGATTCGGTGATATTCCAGGATCCGGACTTCGAGGTGTTCATCGACCCCGACGGCGACACGCATGAGTACTTCGAGTTCGAGCTGAACGCGCTCAACACCGGCTGGGACCTCTTTCTCCCGAAGCCCTACCTCGACGGCGGCAAGGCCCGCAACGAGTGGGATATCCCGGGCCTCCGCTCAGCGGTGCACGTGGACGGGACGATCAACGACCCGCGCGACACGGATCACGGCTGGACGCTCGAGATCGCCTTCCCGTGGGCGGCATTCCGGACCGAACGCGGAGCCGTCCGGCCGCCGATGGAAGACGACATCTGGCGGATGAATTTTTCCCGGGTGGAATGGCGGATAAACGTGAAGGAAGGCGGCTACGAGAAGGTCCCCGCGACGCCCGAGGACAACTGGGTGTGGTCCCCGCAGGGAGTGATCGACATGCACCGCCCCGAGATGTGGGGACTGGTGCGGTTCTCGCGCCGGGCCCCGGGTCGGGACCACCCGCCTCCGGTGCTCGCCGGCAAGGCGGCGCGCGATCTGGCGCTCGACGTCTACCACGCGCAACGCGAGTTTCGTCAGCGCCATCGACGCTGGGCCGCCTCGCTGGAGGAGCTTGGCTGGACCGCCCCGGCCGGCGCCGCCGACCATGCCTTCACGGCGGAGGATGGTGGATTCGTCTTCACCTCTCGCTTCCTCGAGAACGGCCGGTCCCGCGTCTGGAGAATCCGCGCGGACCGCCGTCTGACGCTGGACTGAGGACGCGCGGGCGGCGGCGGATCCGAGCGCGGCGACGGGGAAGCGACCCGCGCGCTTTCGAGGCCCGGGCACTTGCGCCGCGGGCAATAAGGTGTAGCAACTCGACTTCGAGAGCACTGCACGTCCGCCGCCCCAGAGATGCCGACCCGAACCTTTCACCGCACCACCTCCGCATTGTCGTGCAACCTGTGCGACTCCCTGGACGCCGACGTGGTGAGCGAGATCGACCGCGAAGGCCGGCCGCTGCGGAGCGTGATCTGCCGCGCCTGCGGCCTGGTGCGCACCGATCCGATGCCATCGGAAAGCAGGATCGAGGAGTATTATGCGCGTGAATACCGACGCAGCTACAAGGGGTCGCCGCGACCGACGGCGCGCCGCGTGTTGCGCGCGATGGAAGTGGCCCGTGACCGGCACGAGCGGCTCAAGCCCCATCTGCAAGGACGCCAACGGGTGCTCGACGTGGGTGCGAGCAGCGGCGAGTTCCTCCAGGTGCTGCGCGCCTCGGGGATCAGCGCCGCCGGCATCGAGCCGAACGAGGCCTACTCCAGCTGGGCCCGGGACCATCTCGGCCTGGACGTCGCCAGCACCGACTGGAGCCGCGCCGAATTCCCCGCGGGGCGCTTCGACGCGATCACCCTTTTCCACGTGCTGGAGCACTTGGCCGACCCCGTCGGGGCCCTGCGCCGGCTGGCGGAGTGGCTCACCCCGGACGGCTTGCTGGTGGTGGAGGTCCCCAACGTTGAGGGCACCTGCGGATCGCCACGCGGGCGTTTCCATTTCGCCCACCTGCACCACTTCAACCTCGTCACCCTCGGCGCCGCCGGCGAGCGGGCCGGGCTTTCCGTCGCTTGGCGACATACCTCGGCCGACGGCGGCAACATCACGGTGGTCCTCTCCCGACGGGCGGCGTCCGCGGGCACGTTCACAGTCACAGCCGGCAACCACGAGCGGGTGGCGCGCCTCCTGCGGGGCCACACCGCGGCCCGGCACTACCTGTCGCCACGCACCTGGTTGCGGCCCCTGACCAAGGCCGCGCGGCACCTCCGGGAAACCGCCGTCTGCCTGCGCTACCGCACCGCCGAGGACGTTGCCCGCACCCTCGGCGCGCCGGGCGCCGGCCTGCCGATCGACCGCGACGACCGGCCGGCGCTGCCCGCGGGGTGAGGTGCCCCGGCGGCAGGCTTGACGAAACGGCTCCACGACAAATTGCTCCGCTACCCCCCAGGGCGGACTCCGCCCCAGCGTCCCCATCCCTTCCGCACCCTTACCATTCCCATGAAATCCGCGCTCACCCTCACGCTTCTGCTCTCCGCATCCGCCGCCCTCCACGCCGGGAACTGGTCCAACTGGCGCGGCCCGCTCCACAACGGTTCCAGCCCCGAGACCGGCCTGCCGACAACCTTCTCGAAGACGGAAGGTGTGAAGTGGGTCACCACGCTGCCCGGCCCTTCCGCGGCGACGCCCGTGATCTGGGGCGACCACGTGTTCGTCACGGCCGCCGACGCCGCCACCGGAAAACAGTGCGCCATCGCGCTCGACCGCCGCACTGGAAAACAGCTCTGGCGCGCCGAGGTCGGCGAGTTCGGCACCGACGGCCAGTACAGCAACACCTGCTCCCCCTCGCCGGTCACCGACGGCAGGGTGGTCATATTCTTCTTCGGCACCGGCGACCTCGCCGGCTTCGAGCTGGGCGGCAAGAGGCTCTGGAGCCGTAACCTAGGACCGTTCGCCTTCCAGTGGACCTTCTCGGCCACGCCGCTGCTGCACCAGGGCCAGCTCATCGCCCAGATCCTCCAGCGCGACGTCGCCGTGCGCGGCCGCGGCAAGCCCACGGGCAACGAATCCTACCTGCTCGCGATCGATCCGCTCACGGGCAAGGACCTGTGGCGCAGCGTGCGGCCATCCGAGGCGGCGGCGGAGTCGCTCGAGGCGTACAGCACGCCGCTGCCCTTCACCCACCAAGGGCGCGAGGAGCTCGTCGTCATCGGCGGCGACTGCATCACCGGGCATGATCCGCGCGACGGCCGCGAGCTCTGGCGCTGGGGCACCTGGAACCCCACCAAGATCGGCCACTGGCGGCTGGTCCCCTCCGTCACCGCCGGCAACGGCGTGCTCCTCGCCTGCGCGCCGAAGAACGCCCCGGTCTACGCGGTGAAGGCCGGGGCCTCCGGCAAGGTGGCCACGAAGGACCTCGCCTGGCAGAGCCACATCCAACCCACCGAAGACGCCGCCGAGGCGGCGCCCAACGTCAACGAAAAGGATCTGACGAGCGACGTGCCTACGCCCCTCTTTCACGACGGGCGCTTCTACGTCCTCAACGGCACGAAGCGTCGCCTGTTCTCCGTGAACCCCGCCGACGGCAAGGTGATCTGGAGCGGGGACCTTGGCGGCAAGTCGGTCTTCCAAGCCTCCCCGACCGCGGCGGACGGAAAACTCTACATCATGAACTTCGACGCCGATGTCTCCGTGGTCCAGACCGGCGGCGCGGAGTTCAAGGTTCTGCACCGGACAAATTTCCGCGACGACGGCGACGACACCCGCCATCGCTCCAGCATCTCAATCTCCCAAGGCAATCTCTTCATCCGTACCGGCACCAAGCTATGGTGCGTGGGGAAGTGATCCGGCGCGGCTCCTCCGCGCCGGCAGGCCAAAGGAGAGGCGGCACCATGGTCCGCTGAAAAGCAGGTTCGCGAGCAAAGAGACTGGCCTCGACGCCGCGGAGAACGAAATCTCCCGAGCCCTGCATGAAAACGCGCATCCTTTTAGCGGCCGTTCTCGCGGTCCTTTCCGTCCCGCAACTCCCGCTGGCCGCCGCTGAAAGCCACCTCCACGGGGCCGTCGCCGCCAGCGTGGAGCGGGAGTTTTCCTCGTTGCTGGCGCTCTACACCGACTTGCACCGCCACCCGGAGCTTTCGCTGATGGAGGAGAGGACGGCCGGAGTCATCGCCAAGGAGCTTCGCGCCGCCGGCCTGGAGGTAACCGAAGGCTTCGGCGGCGGATTCGGTGTCGTCGGCGTGCTGCGCAACGGCCCGGGGCCCACGGTTCTGCTCCGCGCCGACCTCGACGGGCTGCCCGTGCTGGAGGAGACCGGCCTGCCCTACGCGAGCACGCGTCGGACGAAGAACCTCTCGGGGCAGGAGGTGCCGGTGATGCACGCGTGCGGCCACGACGTGCACATGACGTGCCTGGTGGGCGCGGCCCGCACCTTGGCGGCGCTGAAGGACCGCTGGTCGGGCACGTTGGTCTTCGTGGGCCAGCCGGCGGAGGAAACCGGCGTGGGCGCCCGCGTGATGCTGGCGGCCGGGCTGTACCGGCGCTTCCCCAAGCCCGACTTCGCGATCGCGCTGCACGACAGCGCCACTCTGCCCGCGGGCACGGTCGGGCTGATCGAAGGCTTCTCCATGGCCAATGTGGACTCGGTGGATATCACCGTGCGCGGGGTGGGCGGACACGGCGCCTACCCCCACACGACCAAGGATCCCGTGGTGCTGGCGGCCCGCATCGTTCTGACGCTCCAGACCATTGTGAGCCGTGAGAACCGGCCGGTCGACCCGGTGGTGATCACGGTCGGCTCGATCCACGGCGGCACCAAGCACAACATCATCCCCGACGAGGTGAAGCTCCAGCTCACGGTGCGGTCCTACGCCGACGACGTGCGCGCGCGCACCCTCGAGGCGATCCGCCGGGTGTGCCGTGGCGAGGCGATCGCCGCCGGCCTACCCGAGGAGCGGATGCCGGTCATCACGGTCTCGGAGACCGAGTACACGCCGGCCACCTACAACGATCCGGCACTCACCCGGCGGTTGCGCGGGACCTTCGAGCGCTGGTTCGGGGCGCCGAACGTGAAGGCCATCGATCCGGAGATGGGAGGGGAAGACTTCGGCCGCTTCGGCCGCACGACTGAAAAGGTGCCGATCAGCCTCATCCGGATCGGGGCCGTGGCCCCGGCCTTGGCGGCGGAAAGCGCACGTACCGGCGCCCCGCTCCCCTCCCTGCACTCGAGCAAGTTCGCCCCCCTGCCGGAGCCCACCCTCAAGACCGGCGTGACAGCGCTGATCGCCGCGGCGCTGGACCTGCTCGGCGTCCAAGGCAGCCCTTGACACCCTCGGGGCCGTGACGCACTTCTGACCCTCTTTTTTTGACGATTTTATGAAGCCAACATTCCGCCCGCACCGCAAGAAACGCGCCCGCAAGATCGGCTACCGCGCCCGGATGGCCACCGCTCACGGCCGCAAGGTGATCAAGTCCCGCCGCCTCAAGGGCCGCAAGCGGCTGACGGTCGTCTGATTCCGCCCGGCCGGCACCACCGGCCGGCGCGGGCGGGCAATACCGCGATCCACCCATGAAGTTCCCGCCCGCCCGGCGCCTCAACCGCGCCAGCGAGATCAAGGTCGTCCGCGAACAAGGCCGCCGGCTCGAATGCCGGGCCTTCACCCTCTGGTGGCGGCGGCGGCCGGATGAGCCTTCAGCGGCAAGCGGCCCCAGGGTATGTGTGATCGCCTCGACCGCCGCCGTAGGCCCGGCGGTCTGCCGGAACCGCGCCAAACGCCGTCTCCGAGAGGTTTTCCGACACGAGCAGACGACGGTTCCCCCTGGGTGCGACCTGTTGATGATCGCCCGCCCCGGCACCCTTTCCTGGCCGCTGCCCCGGTTGCAGAGCACCTTCGCGGAGGCCTGCCGCCAAATCCCCGCCGGAGGACCCGGCGACACCGGAACGTGACGAACGCGGCGGACTCCGGACCGGGCCCCGCAGCCCGACTGCTGATCGGCGCGGTGCGATTCTATCAGCGCGCGGTCTCGCCCTTGCTTCCGGTCGTCACCATGGGGGCGTGCGCCTGCCGCTTCTCCCCGACCTGTTCCCATTACGCCGCCGAAGCCCTCCGCATGCACGGGGCGCTGCGCGGATTTCGCCTCGCCCTCACCCGACTCGCCCGCTGCCACCCGCTCGGCGCCGGCGGCCTTGACCCCGTGCCGCCCGCGCGTCCCGTGTGCTCGCGCTCGTCGCGGAACAACGCTCCCGCTCTTCCCTGATGGACAAGAAAAACTTCGCCATTGGCGCGCTTCTCCTCGTCGCCGCCTTCACCATCCTGATTTTCGGCCCGAAGCCCGCGCCGCCGGCGCCCCCGGCCCCAGCCGCGGCCCCAGCCGCTGAAACCGGCGCCGCCCCTGCGAGCGCCGGCGCACCTACCGCCGCGGTGGCATCGGCGGCGCCAACCTCCGTGGTCGCCAGCGTAAACCAAGACGCGGCCGGGGTGCGCACCGTCACCCTGGAGAACGAGTTCATCTCCGCCCGTATCACCAACGCCGGCGGCGCCGTGCGAGACGTGGCGTTCCGGAAGCATCCGGCGGCGCTGGAGAATGCGAACCCCTACGTTTACAACGCGCTGCACGAGGACCCGCTTCTGGCCTTCACCGACTATCCCGGGCTGGGGCGCGCCACCCTTTACGAGCTGGTGAGCAGCTCCCCCACGGAGGCGGTCTTCCGCCATGTGCTCGACGGCCGGATCGAGGTCACCCGCACCTACCGCCTGACCAAAGAGGCTGAAAAGGGCGCGGATCCCTACCGGATCCGGCACGAGACCACCTTCCGCAACCTCGGGACCGGGACGCAGCCGCTCGGCAAGGCGTCCCTCAGCCTCGGCACGGCCGGGTTGATCGACGGCGCTGACGTCGGCCAGTACCTGAACGTCGTCACTTTCGACGGGAACGACACCGTGTTCCTCGAGCGCTCCGAACTCGAGGGCGGCGGTATCGGCTCGCTGGTCGGCGCCGGCCGGCCGGCGGTCGCCACACTGGAACGGCCGGGCAACGTGGTGTGGGCGGCCGCGAAGAACCAGTTCTTCACCAGCCAGTACACGCCCGAGAAACCGGGCACGGGCGTCGCCGTGCGCCGCATCGAGCTGCCCCCGTTCCCCAACTCCAGCTACCCGCACATCGGCCTCGCGGGTGCGATCAAGTTCGACCTGCCGGTGCTCGCCGCCAACGGCACCACCACGCTGCAGGGCACCCTCTACGTCGGCCCGCAGGAGTACCGCCGTCTCTCGCGCTTCGAGCAGAACGAGGACCGGGTCCTTCCCTACACCCAGTATTTCTTCAACCGCATCTTCCTCAGCGGCTACGTCGCCCCGCTGCAGAACATCCTCCTCAACCTCACCCACGGCTGGGTCGGCAACTGGGGCGTCGCCGTCATCCTGATGACCCTCATCCTCAAGATCATCAGCCTGCCCTTCACCCTCGCCGCCTCGCGCTCGGCCAAGAAAATGGCGAAGCTCCAGCCCGACCTGCAGGCCATCCGCGAGAAGTACAAGGACAACCCCCAGAAGCAGCAGCAGGCCACGATGGAGCTCTTCAAGCAGAAGCGCATCAACCCGCTGGGAGGCTGCATCCCCATCCTGATCACCTTCCCGCTCTTCATCGGGTTCTTCGCCATGCTCCAATGCACCGCCGAACTGCGACTCCAGCCGTTCCTGTGGGCCAAGGACCTCGCCTCGCCCGACACCGTCGGCCACTTGTTCGGCATCTCCTGGCTGCCCATCAACATCATGCCGATCCTCATGGGAGCGACCATGGTCATACAGATGCGGCTCACGCCCACGCCGTCGGTCGACAACATGCAGATGAAGATGATGAAGATCATGCCCTACGTCTTCACGCTCTTCTGCTACGGCTTCTCCTGCGCCCTCGCCCTGTACTCCACGGTGAACGGTGTCTTCACGATCGTGCAGCAGGTCATCGTCAACCGCATGAAGGATCCCGACGAGGCGCCCGTCGCCGTCGCTCCCGGCGGTCGCCCGGTCAAGAACGTCACGCCGAAGAAGCAGAAGTAGACCCGCCCGCCGCCCCGCCGCGGCCCGTTCCCTCCGTCCCCATGGCCGGCCACAACAAATGGTCCAAGGTCAAGCGGCTGAAGGCCGTGACCGACTCCCGCCGGGGCAAGGTCTTCTCCCGGCTCGCCCGCGACATCACGCTCGCCGCCAAGGCCGGCGGCGGCAATCCCGACGGCAACGCCCGCCTGCGCACGCTCGTGCTCAAGGCGCGCGAGGCCAACATGCCCGCCGACAACGTCGACCGCGCCGTCAAGAAGGGCACCGGCGAGCTGCCGGGCGTCGTCTACGAGGAGATCACCTACGAGGCCTACGGTCCGGACGGCGTCGCCTTCATCGTGAAGGCGACCACCGACAACAAGCAGCGCGCCGCCAAGGACGTGCGCGCGGCGTTCGCCCGGTGGGGTGGCAACCTGGCCTCTTCGGGCGCCGTGGCTTTCCAGTTCCTCCACGCCGGGCAGTTCCTCGTCGCCCGGGGCCGGACCGACGAGGAGACCCTGATGGGGCTCGCGCTCGAGGCCGGCGCCGACGACTTCCTCGCGAGCGAACAGGGCTTCGAGATCCGTTGCGACCCGCACGCGTTCGACAAGGTGTCGCACGCGCTCGAGCGCGCCGGGATTCGCCCGGAGATCGCCGAGATCGCCTACATTCCCGTGAACACCGTGCCGGTGAAGGACGCCGCCCACGCCGACGCGCTCGAGCGCCTGCACGAGGCCCTCGACGAGATCGACGACGTGCAGCAGGTGTTCTCCAACGAGGAGGCCGGCGCCTGAACGGTCCGCCGTCCGGACCGCCGCTTGCCACCGCCCGCACCCGCTGCTCCGATCGTGCGCCGCCGATGACCGACGATCAGGAAAACGTGACGCCCGCGCCGGAAACGGCCCGCCACCTCGCGCCCGGCGACGTCGGGCTGGTGACGCCGCGCGACTTTGTCCACCGGGAGCCGTTCACGTTCCGGAGCGGCCAGACGCTGCCGGGCTTCACCCTGCGCTACGAGACCTACGGCGGGTTGAACGCCGCGCGCGACAACGTGATCGTCATCTGCCACGCGCTGAGCGGCGACCACCATTGCGCCGGCTGGCACACACCGCAGGACCGCAAGCCGGGCTGGTGGAACAACCTCATCGGCGCCGGCAAGGCGGTCGACACGCGCCGCTTCTTCGTCGTCTGCGCCAACGTGCTCGGGGGCTGCCAGGGCTCGTCCGGTCCTTCCTCCCTCAACGCGGAGACCGGCCGCCCGCACGGCACCACGTTCCCGTTCGTCACCATCCGCGACATGGTGCGCGCGCAGAAGCTCCTGCTAGACCACCTCGGTGTCACCGGAGTGCACGCGGTCGTCGGCGGCTCGATGGGCGGCATGCAGGCGCTGCAGTTCGCCATCGAGTACCCGCGCCTTGTGCGGCGCGTGCTCGCGATGGCGACGACGGGCCGCGAGAGCGCGCAGGCGATCGCCTTCAACGAGGTGGGCCGGCAGGCCATCATGCAGGATCCCGCGTGGAACCGCGGCGACTACCAGCGCGACGGCGGCCCGCGCGTGGGTCTCGCGATCGCCCGCATGATGGCGCACATCACGTACGTGTCCGACGCGTCGATGGACCGGAAGTTCGGCCGCCGCAAGAAGGACACCGCCGCGCCGGAGGCTTACACCTTCGACCTGCAGTTCGAGGTGGAGAGCTACCTGCGTCACCAGGGCCAGAGTTTCATCAACCGTTTCGACGCCAACTCCTACCTCTACATCACGCGCGCGCTCGACCAGTTCGATTTGGAGGAGGGCGGCCTGACCCTCGAGCAGGCGTTCGCCCCCGTCGAGGCCGAGACGCTCGTGGTGGGTTTCACCAGCGACTGGCTCTTCCCGCCGGCGCAGAACCGCCGCCTCGCCCTCGCGCTCCTGCGCGCGGGCAAACGGGCCAGCTACGCCGAACTCGCCACCGACCTCGGCCACGACTCGTTCCTGCTCGAGTCGGAGGACCTCTACGCCCTCGTGCGCGCCTTCCTCGAACGCGAGGGGACCGAGCCCGTCAACTACGAGATCTGAACCCGCCGCGCCGATGCCACGGACCTCTGAAAAACGCACCGTCGACATGCAGGTCATCGGGGACTGGGTGGAGCCCGGCGCCCGGGTGCTCGACCTCGGCTGCGGCCAGGGCGCGCTGCTGCACTACCTCGTGCAGTCCAAGCAGGTCTCCGCCGTCGGCGTCGACCTCGACTTCGCCAAGGTAACCGCGTGCGTGCGCCGCGGGCTGTGCGCCCACCAGGGCGACATGACGCGCTTCATGCGCGATTTTCCCGAGAAACATTTCGACCGGGTGATCTGCTCGCGCACGGTGCAGGAGCTGGCCGATCCGGCCGCCGTCATCCTCGAGGCGCTGCGCGTGGGCCGTGCCGTGACGGTCGGCTTCGTCAACCACGGCTTCTGGAAGAACCGGCTCAACGCGCTGCTGCAGGGCAGCAAGATCCGCAACGAGGTGTACACCACGGAGTGGTTCGAGAGCCGGCCGTCCAACCCCGTCACCGTGCTCGACTTCGAGCGCTTCTGCGGAGCCAAGGGCATCCGCATCGCGCGCCGCGCGCACCTCGCCGGCGACTGGCGCACCCCGTGCGCCGCCCTGCCCAACCTGCTCGCCGGCTACGCGCTTTACGATCTCGCGCGCTGAACGCCCCGCCGCACGCTCTCCCCGCCCCTCTCTCCCACCATGAACCGCCCACGCCTCCGCCTGCTCGCCGGCCTCCTCGCCGTCCTCGCCCCCGCCGCCCAAGCCCAGACCGCCCGCACCGGCACCGTCGCCAAGCGCTACGCCGAGCTCTGCGCCAACTGCCACGGCGACAAGCTGCAGGGCGCCCAGGCCCCCTCGATGCTCGACGATAGCTGGCTCGTCGGCGGCGACGACGCCTCGATCGAGAAGAGCATCCGCACCGGCTTTCCCGACAAGGGCATGCCCGCCTGGGGCAACGCTATCCCCGACAAGGAAATCCGCGCGATGGTCATCTACATCCGCGAGCAGCGCGAGTTGTCCCGCCGCGGCCAGCTGCAGTTCAACAAACCCGCCGACTCCGTGACGACCCGCAGCCAGCTGCACGACTTCCAGGTCTCGACCTGGGTGGGCGGGCTGAAGGAGCCCTTCTCGCTGGCGTTCCTGAAGCCCGACCTCGCTGTCGTCACCGAGAAGCGGGGCCACGCGTTCCTCGTGGAGAAGGGCAAGCTCGCCGCGCGCCCGCTGCTCGGCCTCCCGGTTGTCGATACCGCCAGCCAGGCCGGCCTGTTCGACGTGCTCCCGCACCCCGACCACGCGCGGAACGGCTGGGTCTACTTCGCCTTCAGCGACCCGCGGAAGGACGCCGAGGGCAAACCGGTAAGCCTCACGCGCATCATCCGCGGCCGGATCAAGGACGGCGCCGTGGTCGACCAGGAGACCGTCTACCAAGCCCGGCCCGAGCATTACCTCAAGTCCGGCGGCGTGCACTTCGGCGGCCGGCTCGCGTTCGACCGCGATGGATTCCTCTACTTCACGATCGGCGACCGCGGCCAAGGACCGCACGCGCAGGACATCACCCGCCCAAACGGCAAGGTGCACCGCATCCATGACGACGGCCGCGTGCCCGCCGACAACCCGTTCGCCAAGAACCCGGAGGCCTGCGCCACCATCTGGAGCTACGGCCACCGCAACCCGCAGGGCCTCGCGTTCCAGCCCGGCACCGGCGATCTGTTCGACCTCGAGCACGGGCCCCGCGGCGGCGACGAGGTCAACCTCGTCCGGAAGGGCCTGAACTACGGTTGGCCCGTCATCTCCTACGGCATGAACTACGACGGCACCACGCTCACCGAGCTCACGGTCAAGGAAGGCATGGAGCAGCCGCTCGCCTACTGGGTGCCCTCGATCGCGCCATGCGGGGCCAATTTCTACGCCGGCGATCTCTTCCCGAAGTGGCGCGACCACCTCTTCGTCGCCACCCTCGCCGCGCAGGAGTTGCGCCGCCTCGAGGTCTCGGGCGGCAAGGTCGTCGCGCAGGAGATCCTCTTCAAGGACCTCGGCCGCATCCGGCACATCGTCGCCGGCCCCGACGGCGCGCTCTACGCGCTGCTGCCCGAGCGCGTCGCGCGCCTCGCGCCACCGTCCGCCCCCGGAACCTGACCGGCCGGCGGCCGGGCCGCCTCCCCGCGACGCGACCGGCAGCGGTCGCTGCAATACTTCACCTCGTCCCAGACGCGCGCCCACTTGCGGCGCCAGACGAACGGCCGTCCGCACACCGCGCACGGCTTCTCGGGCAGGTTCTCCTTTCGCACGCCCCTCATGGGATCGCGGGCCGCACCGCTTCGCGGCCGATCTCATCGAGGCCGAACACCTCGACGTCGACCCCGTCCGAGCACACGGCATGGTCGGGCGCGCGGGCCGGCGCCGTGAAACCCGCGGCGGCGAAGAGGCTTTCCGCGCAACGGGCCACCTCCACCCGCCGCAGCGCGTAGGGTGGATGCGCCACCGCGCCGCGGAAGAGCCGTCCTCGGCCCGCCGCATACAGCCGGTAGCGCTCCACGAGGAAATGCTCCAGCGAGCCGGCGGCGGGTAGCGCCAGGGCCGGGCCCGGCCGCCATTCGAAGCGGGACTCGCCCCCGCCCGCGCAGCGACGCGAGGCGAAGGAGATGGCGCCGGCTGTTGCGTCTTTCCGGATTTCCATCCGCGCCGCATGGTAAGGCAGGTGGAAAAAACCCCGCGCGATCGCGACCGCCAAGCGGCCGCCCGCGTCGAGCGAGTGAAACCAGACCCCCGGCACGCCCGCGCGATCGCGCACATAGGTGCGGAGATTGAGCTCGGGGAAATCCGAAAGGCCCGGCACCGCGGGAAGGAAGGCGGGCCGCACGCCTTCCATGCGGAAAGGCACAATCCCGAGGAAGGCCCGTCCGCCATACGTGTCGGGCTCCAAACCGTAGGGCAGCGTCGCGCGGATCACGTCGACCGGCACCTCCCAGTGCAGGAACAACAGGTCGCGCCAGCCTTGCCGCATCACCGGCCGGCCCGCGGGACGCGCCGGGACCGCGGGAAACCGGGCGGAGTCCGGAAGGGAATGGGACGCGAGCATGCCGGAAGGGAGCCGGACCGCCCCCGGGCGCAAACGCCGGCGCGGAAACGACGCGGCCGTTTGACGCGCCGCCGCCGTGCGCCACGCTCGACCCGTGCTCTCCGACGCCTTCGCCGGCCTGCAGAAGCTGATGCTGCCCGACCGGTGGCAGGCGGAGGCGCTGGCCGGCCTGCGGGACGGGCGCGACGTGATCGTCGACGCGCCGACGGGAGCGGGGAAGACCTATGTCTTCGAGCGCTGGGTGGAGCAGACGGCCTTCACGCGAAGGGCGCTCTTCACCGTGCCGACCCGCGCGCTCGCCAACGACAAGTTCGCCGAATGGCGCGCCCGCGGCTGGGAAGCCGGCATCATGACGGGCGACCTATGCGTGAACCCCGAGGCCCCCGTGGTCGTGGCCACGCTGGAGGCCGTCCAGGGAATCGTCGTGGGGCGACCGGGCCCGCGGGAGCGCCGGCCCTTCGGGCTGCTGGCGATCGACGAGTACCAGTGGATCGCCGATCCGCACCGCGGGAACCATTACGAGGGTGTCGTGCTGTTCGCTCCGCGCGGGCTCCAGTTGCTGCTGCTCTCGGGTGCGGTGGCGAATCCCGACGAGGTGGCGGCCTGGCTCGGCCGGCTCGGGCGCCGCACCGCGGTGATCCGGCACCGCGAGCGGCCGGTGCAGCTGGAGGAGGTGGAGGTGGACGAGCTCATCCACGGCCTGCCACGGTGCATCGAGGGGTTCTGGTCGCGCCGCGTGGCGGGCGCACTCCGCGAGAATCTCGGCCCCGTGCTGCTTTTCGCGCCGCACCGGGCGGACGCCGAGCGTCTGGCCCGGCAGTTCGCGCGTGAACTGCCGCTGGCTGATCCGCTCACGCTCACGCCGGAGCAGGAGCGGCTCTGCGGGCCCGGACTTGCGCGGCTGCTCCGCGCGCGGGTCGCCTGCCACCACAGCGGCCTGAGCTATGCGCAGCGCGCGGGGGTCATCGAGCCCCTCGCGAAGGCAGGCCAGCTGCGCGCGGTCGTCGCCACCCTCGGGCTGAGCGCCGGGATCAATTTCTCGCTCCGCTCGGTGATGATCACGGCGGGCAGCTACCGCCACGACAACCTGGAGCGGGAGATCGCGCCGCACGATCTCCTGCAGATGATCGGCCGCGCCGGCCGTCGTGGCCTGGACGACACCGGCTACGTGCTCGTGAGCGGCAGCACGCCCCGACTACGCCGGGCCGAGCCGCTGCGGCTGCGACGCGCCGCCCCCCTGCCGTGGGCCCTCTTCCTGCGGCAGCTGCGCGGCGGCCGCGACGCGGGAGAGCTGGCCGGCACCGAGGCCGCGCGGTTGTTCACCGCCGTGCCCGTGCCCACCGGGGCCGAGCACACGCCTCCCGGATTGGCCGCGACGCTGCCCTGCGGGGAGCGCACCGACACAGGCCGCGCGCGCGTGGTGCGCCGCGAGCGCAATCCCCTGCCGGCGTGCGCCGCCTGCGCCTGGCGGGCCGACTGCCTCGCGCTCTCCCCCGAGCCCACGCTGCTTTGGCAGTGGCAGCGCACCGGGCTACTCGACCGCGGCCTCCGGCTCACCGTGCGCGGCGAGGTCGCGTCCTTCTTCCTCGGGCCCGAGGGCCTGGCGCTCGCCGCCGCCCTGGAGAACCACCGCTACCCACTCGACGACCTGCTATTCGACGCCGCCGATCTATTCGCGGCGGACCGCTTCACCGGGACCAATCCGCGCTGGCTCGGCCGGCTCGCCGACGCCTGCCGGCAGGCCTACCGGCGCCTGACGATCGACGGCTGGCTGCGGGACGGAGTGCCGCCGCAGTACGGTTCGGGCGCCGGCGACGCCGTGCGCGCCCTCGTCGCCGAAGGGGCCCGCGCGCGCGAGGTGCTCGAGGAGGTGGAAACGGCGGGACGCGGCGACATCGACCGCCTGCTCACCGAGTGGCGCAGCCTGCTCCGGCAGGCCGCCGCGGCGGAACCACTGGTCGGCGACGGCGCGACGATGACCGCGCGCGACCAATTCATCGCGGAGCGCTGGGATACCTTCCGGGCGCTGGCGCGCCACTGGCTGCGGGAGTCGCGCCTTGATGCGTTGCCCGACCTGCCGCCCCTCACCGCGGACCAGCGCCGGCCGGTCAACCATGGCCTGCTGCGGGCCCCGCGGATCGCGCCGCCCGGCCGCTTCACGCCGGCTCGCGCCTGATCAGGGACGCGGCAACCAACGGAAAGCACCGTCGCGTTCCCGCACGGGAGCGTCGGGCCCGGCGGCCGCCGCCAGACGCCGCTCCGTGTCGCGGATCAGCTCCCCGAGCGCCAGCGGTGACGGCTTCTCCGCCGTCTTCAACTCGAGCCGGCGGAGCACGAAACCGGCCTTGATGCGCCACAACTCGAGCGAGACGCCCGGCGGCAGGCCGCGCTGCCGCACCCACTCGTTCATCAGGCCTTGGTCGCCGTCCCGGGCAGCGAGCCACGCGAGCCCGTCCGCGGGCTCGAGAACCGCGAGGATCCGCTCATCGTACTGGTCGCGCACCCGCTGACGCTCGAGCAACGCGGCCGGAGTGAGATCGAAGACGAGCGCGAAGCGGTCCTGGAACTCGCGCTCCAGCTGGAAAACGGCGCGCACCTGCGCCTCGGCCGCCCCCGTGCCCGCGAGTGCGCGGCGGACAGTCTGCCCCGCGTTGGTCTCGGCCAGCTCGAGCTCGTCGAGCTCGGCGGCGGACAGCACGGTGGCGAGATCCGCGCGCTTCTCGCGCTCGAGCAGCGCGAGCTGACGGAGGAAAGCGTTGAGGCCGCCGGGGAAGGAGCCGCCGGCCGCGGCGTAATCGGCGGCGGCGCGGGTCCTCACCTCGTCGTAATCCCGCTTGATGCGCTCCACCCGGGCCCGCTTCTCCTCCGCCGGGAGCGGCGCGGCGGCACCGGAATCCCGTGTGGTCTCGCCCTGGGCTCCGGGTTCCCTCCCGGCCGCCCGCGGAGTGCCCGACCCGGGCGCGGGCCCGGAGCGCGACGGTGCCGCCGGACGGGAGGCGAGCCAGAGTGCGGCCGTGCCCGCCACCAAGAGAACAGCCCACGTGAAACGACGCATCGGGCTCATGGTGGGAGGGAGCCTCGTGTCACGGGCGCTGGCATGCGGCAAGGATGGCGGGACTGGCGGACGCCGCCACCGATTTCTCGTTGCGCGGCACACGGCGCCGGCCCGCAATCGCCGCCCCGAAATGAGCTCCGTCCACAACCGTTCCGTGCTGCAGCTCATCGGCGCGGCCCTCTGCTGGAGCCTGGCCGGAGTGCTGATCAAGCACGTCGGCACCACGTGGTCGGGCCTGGCCGTGGCCGGCGGGCGCGGGGCGATCGCGGCGGTGTTCCTGCTGCTAACCTGCCGCGGGCTGCGTTTTCACTTCTCCCGCGCGCAGGTGGTCGCGGCGGTGCTCTACGCCCTCTGCACCGTGCTGTTTTGCTGGGCGACGACCCTTACGACCGCCGCCAACGCCATCCTCATCCAGTACACCGCGCCCGTCTGGGTCGCCCTGCTCGGGGCACGCTTCCTCGGCGAGCGCGCGTCGCGCCTGGATTGGCTCGCCATCGCGGTGATCCTCGGCGGCATGGCCATCTTCCTGCAGGACGGCCTCGCATCCGGCCACCTCGCCGGCGACCTGCTCGCCCTGCTGAGCGGCTTGAGCTTCGGCGCCACCGTGGTCGCGCTCCGGCGGCAGAAGGACGGATCGCCGGTGGAGTCGATCATCCTCGGCAACATCCTCGCCGGCCTGATCTGCCTGCCCTGGATCCTGCGGGCTCCCCCGCTCCCGGCCGGCGGCTGGGTTGCGCTGGTTGCCCTCGGCACCGTGCAACTCGGGCTCTCGTACTGGCTCTACGCGCGCGCCATCCGGCACGTCACCGCCCTCGAGGCCGTGCTCATCCCGATCATCGAGCCCCTCCTCAACCCGCTCTGGGTGCTGCTCTTCATGGGCGAGGCACCCTCCGGCCTCGCGCTGCTCGGCGGCGCGGTGGTGATCGCGGGCGTGTCCGTGCGCTCACTCCTGGCCACGCGGGCGCGCACCTGACGCGGGAACCTTCCCGCGCCACGGGCGTCCTGTTTCCACCGTGAAGACCATCCCGCTCCTCCTCGCCACCTCCCTCGCCGCCAATGCCACGCTGGTGGTGCTGGTCGTCACCCGCGACGGCGGGAAGCCAACCGCCGCGGCGAAAACACCCTCGGCCGCCGCCTCCGCGCCGGCGACCGACCCCGCGCTGCGCGCCGCTCTCGCTTCCGGGGACACCGCC